>ENA-ORXR01000019-ORXR01000019.1-marine-metagenome-genome-assembly--contig:-NODE-19-length-265534-cov-10.626049_pt1 | contig 265534 bp, 238 predicted proteins | sample MGYA00237866_ERZ511479 | MGnify/ENA metagenome assembly ERZ511479 | reverse complement strand
TGGTGGCTACACCTAGATTCGAACTAGGGACCCCAACATTATGAGTGTTGTGCTCTAACCAACTGAGCTATGTAGCCGCCGAAGTGGACTGCGCATTTTCGCGCTTGGCGGGGTAATTGTCAAGGCAATACCCGCCGCCGTGCATCACAGAACCAGTCCTCGTTCTGCTGTTAATTTGACCTTTAAAAGTTGATGAGCCGTCGATCAAACGTTGAAGCGAAAATGCACCACATCGCCTTCCTGCAATAAGTACTCTTTTCCTTCCAGACGCCATTTTCCGGCATCTTTTGCACCGGCTTCGCCTTGATTATCAATGTAGTCATCGTAGGCGATCACTTCGGCCCGGATAAAACCTTTTTCAAAATCGGTGTGAATTCGGCCAGCGCCGTTGGGGGCGGTAGCACCGGTTCGTACAGTCCAGGCTCGTACCTCTTTTTCACCTGCGGTGAAAAAGGTTTGTAAGCCTAGCAGGTTATACCCTGCTCTGATAACACGGGCCAAACCAGGTTCGGTAAGGTTCATTTCGGATAAAAAGTCGGCCTTTTCATCGTCCTCCAATTGCACGATTTCAGCTTCAATGGCTGCGCAAACCGGCACAACCTGCGCTTGCTCCTCTTTAGCTCGTGCAACCAACGCATCAAGCATGGCGTTGTTTTCAAAACCTTCTTCATCAACATTCGCAATGTACATGGTCGGCTTTATCGTCAGCAAATGGTAGTGCTTGCGCCAGTCAAGCTCTTGCTCCGTGCATTCAACTGTTCGGGCTGGCAAGCCTTTATCCAGCGCATCGCTTAGGCGTTCCATAAAGGCTTTTTCAGCAATGGCTTCTTTGTTGGCCGACTTGGCTTGCTTTGCAATACGTGCAATCGCTTTTTCCATGGTTTCAACATCGGCCAACAACAATTCTGTGTTGATGGTTTCTACATCGTCAAGCGGGTCGACTTTACCTGACACATGAATAACATCATCGTTTTCAAAACAGCGAACCACATGCGCTATGGCATCGGTTTCTCGAATATTGGCTAAAAATTTATTACCCAGCCCTTCTCCTGTTGAAGCGCCAGCCACCAGGCCTGCTATGTCAACAAACTCCATGGTGGTTGGGAGTATTTTCTCCGGAGATACAATGCCTGCTAACGATTCCAGCCGCGGATCAGGCACTGGAACGATGCCAACGTTTGGCTCGATGGTGCAAAAGGGGTAGTTTTCCGCGGCAATTTCAGCTTTGGTTAACGCGTTGAACAAAGTGGATTTGCCAACGTTGGGTAAGCCTACTATGGCGCACTTAAAGCCCATTATTTTTCGCCATCCGGTTTATGAGAGTGTAAGTTTTTAGTGGCAACGTTAATGTCGCCATCGATCAAAGTGGCTGATTCTCGCAAAGCAAGATAGATCGCATCATCAATGAGTTTTTGATCATCGCTGCTGGCGCGTTTTAACACGTAACCAGACACCGCTGATTTATGCCCGGGATGGCCAATGCCAATGCGTAATCGCCAGAAATCCTTAGAACCAGTTCTGGACACTATGTCGCGCAAGCCATTATGCCCGCCGTGTCCACCACCATTTTTGATACGGACATGTCCTGGTGGCATATCAAGCTCGTCGTGCGCTACCAACACTTTATTCATGTCGATCTTGTAAAAACGCGTCAAGGCTGCAACACCCTGCCCGCTGTTGTTCATGTAATTGTACGGCTTAACCAGATGTACGCTACGCCCGTTAAGCGACACCTTTGCGTGCATGGAAAAAGATTTTTTATCGGCACTAAAACTCGCGCCCAGGTCGCGGGCCAATTCATCGAGGTACCAAAAGCCTGCGTTATGTCGCTGGTTTTCGTGCTCGGCACCAGGATTACCCAGACCGACGATCATCTCAAATTGAACGGGTTCACCTGGCACGGCAACTTAACCTTACATTTACAATGCGGGGGCGTGGATAACGCTACACGCCGACCTTAACAGGTCGGCGCAAGCTTCACAGACTTACAAATATACGGATCTTCTGTGGCTAAAAAAATGACCAACCAAGAATGACTAGTCGTCTTTCTTTCGCTCGTCACCACCTTCACCTTCAGCGGCATCATCACCACCTTCTTCACCGTCGCCTTCAGCAGCCGCGGCTTCTGCAGCCTCAGCTGCTTCTTCATCTTCTTCTTCCAGTGTCTTACGTGGCGCAACTACTGCTGCAACAGCGCGATCACTGTCATCATCGCCCTCAATCAGATCAGTTAATCGAACACCTTCAGGCAAGATAAGATCAGACAAGTGAACCGAATCACCGATCTTCTTGTCTTGCATATCAACTTCGATATTGTCTGGAATATTGCGCGGTAAACATGCAATCGCAACTTCTGTTTCGTTGTGCGTGATCATGCCACCCTCTGTCTTAACACCGTAGGCCTTATCTTCGTTAAGAAAGTTCAGTGCAACAGTCAGTGTAAGTTCAGCCCCGGCAACAACGCGCTGGAAATCTACGTGCATAATTTGCAACCTGTGCGGATGGCGTTGTACATCACGTAAAACGCTTCGCACCGCCTCTTTGCCATCAACGCTCACCATAAGCAGGTTGGAATAGAACTGATCGTTCTCCAAGTGCTTGATGACTTCGTTGTGTTTCAAGTTGATTGGTTGTGGATCTTCATCGGCTCCATAAAGGATACCGGGTACCAGATTTTCACGACGCAGGCGGCGGCTCGCACCTTTTCCAAATACGCTGCGCGACGTGGCCTGGACATTAATATCGTCTGACATGTCGTTGTGCTCCAAAAAAAAAGGCCTCGCTGGAATCAGCGCGGTCCCGCTCTACTCGCGACCAGGCAGAGCCGGAGAAGTATAGCATTGCGGCGGAATAATGAGGTGAAAAACGCCTATGCAGTCGGCGCTGCTAAAGGGCTTATCAGTGGGAGTAGACGCTTGGGTTGAGCACAGCGGGTGCTAATCCATGTAAACCGAACTAACCGACTCATCTTCGTGGATTCGGCGAATGGTCTCCCCCAGCAAATCGGCTACTGATAGCTGCCGAATCACCTTGCAGTTTTTGGCCTCATCCGATAACGGGATAGTGTCTGTCACCACCAGCTCGTCTAGCTGTGAGGCTTCAACGTTACTGATTGCCGGGCCCGACAGTACGGGATGAGTGGCCAAAGCCACCACCTTTGTGGCGCCATGCGCTTTTAGGGCTTCGGCGGCTTTACACAAGGTACCAGCTGTATCGACCATGTCATCGATAATGACGCAAGTACGCCCTTTCACATCACCGATAATGTGCATTACCTGAGCTTGATTGGCTTGCGGTCGACGTTTATCGATAATGGCAAGATCACTGTCATCAAGCTGCTTTGCCACCGCACGCGCTCTGACCACGCCCCCGACATCCGGGGATACGACAATCAGGTTCTCGTACTTTTGGCGCCAGATGTCCAGCAACAACAATGGTGAGCCATACACATTATCAACCGGAATATCAAAAAAACCCTGGATTTGTTCAGCGTGCAAATCGACGGTCAACACTCGGTCCACCCCTGCCACACTTAACATATTAGCGACCAACTTGGCGCTGATAGGCACTCGGGCTGAACGTACCCGACGGTCCTGGCGCGCGTAGCCGTAATAAGGGATAACCGCTGTTATGCGATCGGCAGAAGCACGCCGCATGGCGTCAACCATAACCAGCAAATCCATCAGGTTATCGTTGCAAGGGTTGCTGGTGGGCTGAACAATAAAAACATCGCCACCGCGAACGTTTTCGAGAATTTCTACGTAGGTTTCACCGTCACTGAAGCGTGACATTAGTGCTTTACCAATCGGCTGTTGCAGATAGGAGGCGATGTTTTGAGTTAAAACAGGATTGGCGTTGCCGCCAAAGATCATCAGTTTGCGATCATTCATGTTTATGTGCAGCTAATGTTGGCTGGGCCGGGAGGATTCGAACCTCCGAATGCCGGGATCAAAACCCGGTGCCTTAACCGCTTGGCGACGGCCCAATTGTTTTCAGTGCCTGGCACTGACCTGCTTTACTACTCTTGCGCCGTGGCTACAACTATAGCGCATTAAATATAGCCCACTAAACTGACTTGGCGCTCGCGCACCGGATTTTAACCGGAAAAGTCGTACAACGGGGACGCATTGTGCCCTTTTACGACATAACCTGTCATGGATTCTGGCAGTTTTTCGCTTAAAGCCTGTGCTTCCTCTTCTGTTTCGCACGGAGTAAAAACACAACTGCCTGTGCCACTCATTTTAGCTCGACGAGGGCGATTGTTATGCGAAAGCCATTCCAATGCGGCCCTGACCTGCGGGTAACGTGCAATGACAATGGGTTCGAACACATTGGTGGTTCTGCCATCCATGAAGTCGCGTATTGTGATCGGACTGGTATTGCGTGTCAATTCCGGCAAATTAAACAAGGCTGCTGTGGATATTTGCACCTGAGGACAGACAACCAAGTACCAAGGTTCCTTTGGCGCTACTGGCGTTAGTTTATCGCCGATGCCTTCGGCCCAACTGGCTTGTCCGTACACAAACACCGGCACATCGGCACTGACAGAAACGCCAATTTCTGCCAGCTCTTTTATGCTTAGTCCCAAACGCCAAAACTCATTTAACGCAACCAGTGTTGTCGCCGCATCCGAGCTGCCGCCGCCCAAACCACCACCAGTAGGAATAGCCTTTGTCAATGTGATATCGGCACCTGATCGGGTACCGGACTGAGCTTGCAGAGCCCTGGCCGCCTTGATCACCAGGTTATCTTCGGGTGGGACTTCATCAAACGCTGATATTAGCTGAACATCGTTATCTTCACGCACAGAAAACTGCAGCACATCACACAGATTGATGAACTGATATACAGTTTGCAACGTGTGGTAGCCATCACTACGACGCCCTGTCACGTGCAAAAAAAGATTTATTTTGGCCGGAGCCAACCAGTTTGTGGTCAAGTAATTTCGTCCTGCAGTTTTCCCAACACGCTATCTTAACGGGCAAAGACACTCTGAGCCAAATCGAATTTGATGGCTAGGGGGTCTTTCACAAGGGATTGTTCAAAAATTCACATATTTCAGGTATTTATACTGGAAATAAGGATAGGTTTGTGTCGCTATCGGTTGGGCACTTTGAGTCGGCCGGACCCACTATTTGATGCCGTACCATTTTGCTCACCTGTTATATCTGCGCTTGTCAGATCTTTATGCCATTCCTTCAATACGAGCCGTATGGTGTATGGACCACCGGTTGCCAAAATAGTGGCTGGCACAACAGTATCGTTAAATTGGCTGTATTTAAGGACCTTGGCGCGCCATTGCGTATTCGCATCATCCACATAGAGCATACTTTCCAGACGACCCTGAGCGTCATACTTCACTGACTGGGCCTGCTCGCCGGGCAAACCTTTAATCCATTGGGACATTTGCTCAATCGGGACAGCCATACTCAACTTTAGCGCCTGTGCCAATAGTATTGAGGCAGAGTTACCCGTAACAGGCGCAGCTCCACCGTTCACTAAAACGGCTAAGCCATCTTTTTGTGTTACTCGAACCGTGCTCAGACCTGCTGGCAGTTGAATCAGTAAATCAAATGCATCGCCAGCTTGCTGCCATTGAATGCGTGTGCTGATTGATTCTGCATCGGTCCATACACCCAAGCCACCAGTCACCCTGAACGTATTCAGATTTTCCAGGGCCTGGCGTTGGCTCTCAGGGTCAGTAATAACCAGCGGTTGTGTTTGACAAGAGGCCAGCAGCAGCAATGTGGCCAGCAGTAAATAACGACGCACAATCAGCGGAAACATCAGGGATTAAGACGCTCCATAGTGTCGATTAATTTTACGTGGTCGGGTGCATCCAGCAGCGCTTTGTCCCAAATCGATCTTGCTTCGGATTTGTTGCCCACCATCCACAACACTTCCCCAAGGTGAGCTGCAATTTCGGCGTCAGGGAGCAACTCGTAGGCTTGCTCCAATAGTGCTTTGGCGGCTTCGTAGTCACCTTGTCTAAAACGCAACCACCCAAGTGAATCCATGATTGCCGGATCATCAGGTTGTAAACTCATTGCCTTTTCAAGGTATACCTGCGCTTCGTCAAGTCGCTGGTTGTCTTCTGCCAGAAAGTAACCTAACGCATTTAACGCGTTGGCATTGTTTGGCTCAGCGACAATCAATGTGTTCAAGTCAGCGATGAGCGATTCGTTGTCACCTATCCGGTCTGAGGCCAGGGCTCTTGCATAAAGTAGTTCACCGTTGTCAGGAAATTTTTCAAGACCATCACTTAATATTTTAATTGCGTCGGCATCGCGATCAGCATCCTGAAGCATGCGACTTTCTGTTGTGATAAGCATGGGTTGCATGGCCGGATCCGGCAACAAAGAAGACAGTGATCGAACGCGTTCTACACCAATCTCCAATTCACCAGAGGCTGCATAAAGTTCTGCTGATCGCAGTTGTGCTGACAGATAAAGATCGCCCTCTCCAACCTGTTCGTACAGTCGAATAGCAGAATCAAACGCTTGCTTCTGATCGTCTATACGGGCCAGATAGTAGTAAGCCTGATTGCGATGATCCCCGGTGTCACGCAACGCTTCCAAATAAAGTTTCGCCTCGTCGGTACGTTTAGAGTCCAGCGCTAACAAGCCAATCGATAGCAACACATCACTATCATCACCAGCGGTCTCAAACAGATAGGCAAGCTCTTCATTGGCTTGCGCATATTGACCCACGTTGGCCAGCAGCCGCGCATATCCGATTCTTAGTTCAACATTGTCCGGGTTTATCTTTAACGCATTTTGAATCTCATCAAGTGCTTCAGCAGGCCTGCCCTGATCGCTTAATATTTGTGCTTTGGTTAACAGGGCTTCACCGTTTTCCGGTTCGATTTCCAAGGCTTGATCAAGTGCTTTTAAAGTGGCATCGCGGTCATTCATTTGATACAGCAATCGCGCTACACCCAAGTGCGCTTCTACATGCTGCGGGAATCTGGATTGCAAACCTCGTAACAGGGCCAGGGCCGCTGGAGTGTCCTGTTCTCTGGCCAACAAGATATAAATGTCTCTGAGCACCACATCGGGTTCATCTGAGCTTTCGATTAAATCGGCAAATTCATCCAGAGCAGCACCTTCTGTCTGGTCAGATTGCATAAGAATCTGGGCGAAAATCTCACGTGCTTCAGCCGATTGAGGGTCAATCTCCAGCCACCGGCTGGCGGCTTGCCTGGCCAAATCCCATTGCCGGCTCCAAACCGCCATCTTGGTGGCGCGATCGGCCACACGCACATCATCACTGCGCTTTGCCGCTCTTAAATAACTTTCCGTGGCCACATCCATGTAACCCCGGCGGCCAGCCAGTTCAGCGATCATCAGTTCGTACATTAATTGCGCACGCTGGTCGTCCAGTTCTTTTGTGCGGCTATCAGGCGCTTTTGGTACGGCATCGGAATTAGCCGAGCTTTCGGCCTGGGATGCGGCTGGTTGATCTTCCGCAGTGACTTCCTGCGCCGTTGCATCTTGAGCTAAAACCGATGACACACCCCACGGCCCTGCAGCGGCGCAAATCAGTAAGGCAGGTAACCAAGTGCAAGCTCGCAGACGCCAAGACAAGCCCGGGCGGCTTTTTTGACATCCAGCAAGTGCCGGTTTTCTGCCTCGGTTTGTATTGCTCATGCCGTCTCCACAGATCGAATTAGCCAATTACCACCCACCAGTATCGCTCAGAGAGTGTGCCGGAGTCACTTAAAAACCGGTCATCTGAAGTGTAGCTGGCAGTTTAGCGGCCATACTATGTCCAAACAGACGTGAAATTGCCAACTTTTGTTAGAATTAGCAGCTATGTCATTGCTCGCGCTAGGTCTTAATCACCACACTGCTCCCGTTGCCGTCCGAGAACGGGCCGCGATAGATGAAAATAAACTCCAGCATGCACTGCAAAATCTTCAACAAGTCAGTGAAGTGGCCGAGGCCACCATTGTCTCAACCTGCAACCGAACCGAAATTTATTGTGGCATGCATGAGAACAGCGTTGAGCCGGTGTCGAAGTGGATGCATGAATTTCTGGACATATCCGATGAGTTAATTTTGCCCCATTTGTTCACTCGAACTGACAAAAATGCGGTGCAGCATTTGATGCGAGTCTGTAGCGGACTGGATTCCATGATTCTGGGTGAGCCTCAAATTCTTGGGCAGATGAAACAGGCCTATAAAGAGGCAACCAACAGCGGCACGGTCGGGACAGAACTCTCACAGTTGTTCCAAAGTGCCTTCTCAGTGGCAAAGCAAGTTCGCACCGACACACAAATTGGCAGCAGCCCGGTTTCTGTGGCATTTGCTGCCGTAACCCTGGCGAAGCAAATATTTGCCGACTTCTCACAACACAGTGCGCTAATGATTGGCGCAGGCGAAACCATTTCTCTGGCCACTCGGCATCTGCATTCAAACGGTATTGGCAGTATATGCATTGCTAATCGAACTTTAAGTCGCGCGCAAGAGTTAGCACAGACGGTCAATACAGAGGCCATCGAATTATCAAAATTGAGCAGCGCACTGGAACACGCCGATATCATTATCAGCTCCACCGGTGCACCGCTCCCTATACTGGGTAAAGGTGCTATTGAAGATGCTATGCGGGTTCGACGCTACCGACCATTGCTGGTTGTTGATATTGCGGTGCCGCGAGATGTTGAACCACAAGTTGGCGATATCGATGGTGTGTTTTTGTATACCGTTGATGATCTAAACAACGTAGTAGACGAAGGTCGCCAGCAAAGACAAGCGGCAGCCGATCAGGCAGAAGAAATTATTCAACACCAGGTTGAATTGTTCATGCAAAAAATGCGAGCCGCTGGTGCGAACGGCACCATTCGCAGCTATCGAGAACAAGTACAGCAAACACAAGCGCAGCTGTTGCAAAAAAGTCGTAAACAACTGCAAGCCGGGCACGACCCCGAAGCCGTTTTGCAACAATTGGCGCACTCACTCAGTAACAAGCTGATGCACGCGCCAACAAAGAAAATGAAAGAGGCAGCGGCGCAGGGTGATAACGATCTATTGCGCGCTGCACAATCCTTGTTCGATTTAGACACGCCAGAAAAATGAAAGAGTCAATTCAAGCCCGCTTGGAAAGCGTGTCCGAAAGGCACGAAGAAATAGCGGCCCTGCTCGGCCAACCTGAAACCATAAACGATCAGGATACGTTTCGTGCTCTGTCGCGTGAGTATTCACAGCTCGAACCAATCGTCACCACATTCAATGACCACAGAACAACCAAGGAGAGCCTGGATAACGCTCTTGAGATGGCAAACGACAGCGATCCTGATATGCGTGAAATGGCTGCCGAAGAATTGCCCGAGCTTGAAAGCAAACTTGACACGCTGGAATCCAACCTGCAAACGTTGCTGCTACCTCGCGACCCACGTGATGACTACAACGCGTTTTTGGAAATTCGTGCTGGTACCGGTGGTGATGAGGCGGCTATATTCGCTGGTGACCTATTACGCATGTATTTGCGGTTTGCCGAAAACAAAGGCTGGCGAAGCGAAATCATTACCGAGCGTGCTGGCGATCATGGTGGTTACAAAGAAGTGGTCTGCCGTTTAACCGGCAACAGTGTGTTCTCGCAATTGAAATTTGAATCCGGGGCGCATCGAGTGCAACGTGTACCTGAAACCGAATCCCAGGGTCGCGTACACACCTCCGCTGCCACCGTTGCCATTTTGCCTGAAGTCGACAAAGTAGAAGAAATTGACATCAACCCTGCCGATATACGCACTGACACGTTTCGCGCATCCGGTGCTGGTGGACAACACGTTAACAAAACTGATTCGGCGATTCGCTTAACGCACGAACCCACCGGGATTGTGGTGGAATGTCAGGACGAAAGAAGCCAGCACAAAAACCGCGCAAAGGCGTTGGCATTGTTGCAGGCCCGTTTGCTGGATATAGAGGTCAGTAAACAACAGGAAGAACAATCTGAGTCGCGTCGACTGCAAGTCGGTTCAGGTGATCGATCAGAACGTATCCGAACGTATAACTTCCCTCAGGGGCGGATGACCGATCACCGCATTAACTTGACACTGTATAAGCTTGATGAAGTCATGGCGGGCAGTCTGTCTGAAATTATTGACCCCTTGATCGCAGAGCACCAGGCCCAGTTGTTGGCAGAATTCGGCGAGTAATACCACCGTGGCGCTAACCGTTGCGCAATGGCTCAAGCATGCAGCCCTTGAACTTAACGCACAAAACAGTGCCCGGCTTGAGGCTGATCTAATTCTGTGCCATGTTTTGCATTGGGACAGAACCGCACTCTATGCTCATCCCGAACAACCTCTTGATCGCAACCAGCTAACATCACTCAACACGTTGCTGCAACGTCGCCTGCAAGGCGAGCCAATTGCCTATCTTGTTGAACAACGCGAATTTTGGTCGCTGCCATTTCACGTGAATAAAAACGTTCTGGTGCCGCGCCCTGAGACTGAACTCATGGTTGAGCTGGCGGTTAATTTTTTAAAACAACAACAACCTGATAAAACCTGCTCTGTGGTTGATGCTGGTACGGGTTCAGGTGCCATTGCTGTGGCTTTGAGTGTGGAGTGGACGCACCTTAATCGATACCCGTTAAGCATAATTGCATCAGACCAAAGCCAAGCCGCGTTGGCCGTGGCCAGGCAAAACGGCCAAACACATTGTCCGGATACTATTCAGTTTGTACACTCCGACTGGTTTGCAGCTTTCGAGAACGATAGCTTTGATTTAGTGCTATCCAACCCGCCCTATCTGTCCGAGCAAGACCCGCATTTGGAAGGAAATAACCTTGCGTTTGAGCCTTCGGATGCCTTGGTTAGTGGTGATGATGGACTCGATGCTATCCGAACGATTGTGTCTCAGGCGATAGATGCTGGTAAACCCGGAGCCTGGGTTGTTCTCGAACACGGTGCGACACAAGCAGCGCAGGTCACGCAACTAATGCAGGCAGCTGCTTATACCCAAGTACAAACACATCAGGACCTTGCCGGACTGGATAGAATAACCAGCGGTTATTGTCCAGAATATTAACTATGGTTACACTGCATCTGATGGAAACTTGCCTACCATGACAAACGCGCCGCTTACAAACTCTTTTGCAGCAATAGACCTGGGGTCCAACAGTTTTCATATGGTCGTTGCAGAGCCTGAAGGCAGCTCGATAAGAATCATCGATAGCCTGCGCGTTCCTGTGCGACTGGGCGCAGGCCTGGACAGTGAGAAAAAATTAAAAAAACAAACGCGGCTTGCCGCTTTAGATGCACTGGGCCAATTTGCACAAAGATTACGGGGTGTACCTCTAAAGCAAGTGCGCATTGTGGGAACCAACACCTTACGCCGTGCTAAAAACTCAAGCGACTTTATGAATGAAGCTCAGGCGATTCTGGGTAAGCGTATTGACATTATTGCTGGTCGTGAGGAAGCGCGTTTGATTTTTTCAGGCGTATCACATGCGGCACCTGACCCTGATACACAGCGCCTTGTTATCGATATAGGCGGTGGCAGCACCGAGCTGATTATCGGTAAGGGCTTTAAGCCTGAATTGCTTGAAAGCATTAATATGGGTTGCGTAAGCTACACGGGGCGATTCTTTAGCGATAAAAAAATCAGTGCCAGCGACATAAAACGTGCCTCAGTTGACGCACAAATAGAACTCTCGCCAATAGCACTCGACTACATCGAAACCGGATGGAGTGAAGTCACCGGTTGTTCGGGCACGATAAAAGCGGTGTCGCGCATTCTCGAAGAGCTCGGCTTTTCTGGTGGAGAGATTACCCGTGACGGTATCAGATCCCTGATTAACGCCATCGATAAAGCCGGTTCGGTCGATAAACTCAATTTACAATCAATCAGCTCTAATCGCAGTGCCGTTATCTGTGGCGGCTTGGCAATCTTGCACGCGATCATGAAAACCTTAAAGATAAGGCAACTGCATGCCAGCCCGGTTGCGCTACGTGAGGGTCTGATCTTTGACATGGTAGGCAAAGCTGAGCATATAGATATTCAAAGCCAGACGCTGCACAACCTGATCAATCGATATGACATCGACGCGCAACAAAGCCAACGCGTAGAAACAGCAGCAATCACTTTTTTTGAGCAGGTTAAAAAATCCTGGAAGCTCGATGAGGACACCGATCAGCAGCAATTGATTTGGGCGGCAAAGTTGCACGAGCTTGGCAAGGCCGTCGCGCATACTCAGTATCACAAACACGGCGCATACATCATAGGGAATTCAGACCTCATAGGATTTTCGCTGGTAGAACAAAAAGTGCTGTCTTTATTGGTCCGGTATCATCGACGTAAAATTATTGTCAGTGAATTTGACTCTTTGGAAAAATCGGAAAAACTTCGGGTAGTTAAACTGCTCAGCCTGCTTCGACTGGCTGTGTTAGTCCATAGAGGCAGACACACAGCCAATCTTGAGCAATTCAAGCTTAAAGTCAAAGAGAATCAGCTGACGGTATCGGTTAACGAAGGCTGGCTTGAAGAAAATCCGCTGACCAGCGCAGAATTAGTTGCAGAAGCTGACCGACTGCTTTTGATTGATTTCAAATTGAAAACACTGGAATCGTGACACGAAAAAATAAAAATTGAAGCTACGAATTGGTTAATCCGGCACCGTGCAGTTCAATGAGTGTTTGTTGGGCACTAAACGCTTTCTTATTACCTGCTTCCAGCCGTTTGTACTGACCATCACTTTGCAACTCCCAACAATATTGGTTGTCTTTAAAGTAGATATCAAGGCATTCGTACTTTAAGCGCGTTAAAGCATCACCTTCTATGGGAACGGCAATTTCAACACGATTAAAAAAATTACGCGGCATCCAATCTGCACTACTGATATAAAGTTCAGTTTTATCATCGCTACTAAAACAATATACTCGCGAGTGCTCTAAAAAGCGACCCAGAACTGATATCACGCGAATATTTTCAGATAATCCGATAACGCCGGCTCTTAGCATGCAAACCCCTCGCACCAGCAGCTCGACCTGCACGCCTGCTTTTGATGCTCTGTAAAGCGCATCGATAACACCGGCATCAACCAGGGAATTCATTCTGGCCTGTACACGTGCCTTTTCGCCTTTGTGACTCAGTGTGATTTGTTTTTCTATTTTATCGATAACAAAATTATGTAAATTGAAAGGTGCCTGGATTAGCTCTTTAAGGTTTAACGTTTGACCCATGCCAGTTAGCTGCGTAAATATCTTTTGCATATCATTAGTGATGCGCTTATGACAGGTCAGCATACTAATATCTGTATATAGCCTTGCCGTGGTGGCGTGGTAATTACCTGTGCCTACATGGGCATATTTAATCAGCTTATTTTTCTCTCGCCTTACCACCAGCAACATTTTTGCGTGAGTTTTAAATCCAACAACGCCGTAAACCACCTGAATACCAGCCTCTTGTAAACGAGTGGCAAGATTTATATTGGCCTCTTCATCAAAGCGCGCTCGTAACTCAATAACCACAGTGACATCTTTACCGGCACGCGAGGCGTCCATCAGGTAACGGACAAAAGCAGAGTCTGCTCCAGTACGATACAGGGTTTGTTTAATCGCCAGCACATCTGGGTCTATTGAGGCCTGCCTGACCAGTTCGAGCACAGGCATGTAAGATTCGTACGGGTGATGTAATAAAACCGGTGAGCGCAGGGAAATGTGCTCGAATATATTAATATCGGCGCTGAATGTTGGTGCTATGCTGGGGGCAAATGCAGGAAATTTTAAATCAGGTCTATCAATTTGATCGGGTATGGCAACCAGCCTGTTTAAATTTACCGGACCATCGACTCGATACACATCGTTGTCCGACAAGCTGAATTGCCTTTGTAAATACCGCACAATTCTGGTGGGACAATTGGCCGCAACCTCTAAACGCACAGCCTGACCAAAGTTACGTTGCAACAATTCGCTTTGCAATGCACGACGAAGGTTAGCCACCTCTTCTTCAGATACATACAATTCGCTGTTGCGCGTAACTTTAAACTGATAAACCCCTTTGGGTTCCATGCCACTAAATAGTGATCCCATTTGTGCATGCATAATGGAGCTTAAAAATACGAAGCCATGCTCACAGCTGCAAATTTCCGGTGGTACGCGTATAACTCTAGGCAAAGAACGCGGTGCACGAACCAGGGCAAATCCAGACTCACGACCAAATGCATCTACCCCCTGCAGATCGACTATAAAGTTCAGGCTTTTGTTGGTTAGCCTTGGAAACGGGTGTGCCGGATCTAATCCCAGCGGGCTGAGAACTGGCGCGATTTCGTCTGCAAAGTAATCTTTGACCCACTCTTTTACCGCGTCGCTCCAATCACTGCGTGCCAAACACAGTATTCCCTGTGACGATAACGAAGGTAACAAAACTTCGTTGAGTAACTGGTATTGCTTAACGACAAATTCATGCGCCATAGTTGTTATGGCATTGAGTTCTTGCTGCGGTGAATAACCATCGATGCCAGCTGCTTCAACACCACCCATTATTTTTTGTTTGATACCAGCAACGCGTACCTCAAAAAATTCGTCCAGGTTACTACTGGATATGCACAAATAGCGCAAACGTTCTAACAACGGTATCGTCGGGTCATCAGCCAGTGCCAACACGCGCTCATTAAAGGCCAGAAAGCTCAGCTCACGATTGCATAAATCCTTCGACATCATGCTGAGCTTTTTGGTAGGGATGGATTGTGATTTCTTTTGTTTGGTCGACGTATTTTCCGGGCGAGCGGTTTGATTGCCGGGTTTGTCGGTGGACTTGGTCCTTGCCTCTTTTTTGGCCTCTTTTTTATCTGACATAACTAACTCCTCAGCCAATTCCATGCAATTGCCGTCCCGATTTTTCACTTACCGCTAATGAGCACTCAAAAAGTGGCTGAGCAAGTGCTCGTTTACTCGCTAACTTGTTCCTTTGCCAGCAGTTCGGGGAAGAATTCATTAAAAGCAGCCAACAAAATGGGTTCATTTTGCCTGGCTATGGCCGCACCCAGTGCCATCGGAGCGAACTTTGGCGAACGCTTTGACAGCCTATGCAGGGTGAGCTCTACACCTTTAAAATCAAGATTACCCAGTAAAATGTTATCGCGCTGCATAAAATCAGCAAAGCGCTGCAGCTCGGGTGGTAATAATACACGCGTTTCAATCAGGGCCGCGTGCACAGATTCTACATGTTGTTCAATTGGCATGTCACTGTAGCTAGACCAATCGCGGGCTAGATAATAGTCAAACACCACGTCAGCAATAATGCCTGCAAATCGGCGCACGGGTGGCTCGAACACTCCAAGAGCTGATTTAACAGCCGGGTGCTGGTCGGTGTAGGCATCAATTCTTCTGTGCCTGCGAATACCGTCAACAATGCCTTCGGGGTAGGCGGATAAATCTGAGCCGCGCACAAAGTCCCCACAGAACTGTCCGGCAATACGCTCCGAATCGCCCTGAGCAAATAATGTGTGAGCAAGAAAATTCATCGAAGTCTCATTAACCTGGCAACAATCAAGATTAATCCTTCACCAATTTATGACGTCTGTGGTTGTCTGCGAGACACTATACCCGTTATGCTCTGTGCATGAATAATGAACAGACCGATCGATACAGTCGACATGTAAGTTTACCTGCCATCGGTAAGGCGGGACAACAACGCTTACTCGAATCACACGTGCTTATCGTTGGCCTGGGTGGGCTCGGCTCGCCCGCTGCTGTGTATCTTGCTGGCGCCGGTGTTGGCAAACTGAGCTTCGCCGATTTTGACACTGTTGAATTATCCAATCTTCAACGCCAAATAGCTCACAGCACAGACCGCGTTGGTCAACTGAAAACCCACTCAGCAAAAGTGGCTTGTCACGCAATCAATCCGCATATTGATATTAACGTAATAGACTATGCGTTAGAACAAGAGGAGTTGGACGACCTGATTCCTACCTGTTCTGCCGTGCTTGATTGTAGTGATAACTTCCCCACCCGCTTTGCAGTGAATGCAGCCTGCGTTAAAAATAAGGTACCTTTGATCAGCGGGGCTGCGATTCGCTTTGATGGACAAGTTATGGTGGTACGGCCTGACAAGCCAGATTCACCCTGTTACCGATGTTTGTATACCGAAGGTGACGAGACAGCAGAGACCTGTGCACAAACCGGTATTCTCGGACCGGTTGTAGGCCTCATTGGTTGCATACAGGCTTTAGAGACTATCAAAGTATTGTGCGATATTGGTGATGACTTAAGTGGCCGTTTATTGTTGTTTGATGGTTTGGGTATGGAATTTAACGAGATAAAATTAAAGAAAAGCGCTGACTGTCCCGTGTGTGGTTAATTGTACAAACGTAAACGTGCCGCAATAATTGTATAGCCATCAATGTGCGTGGATACCCGCCTTCCCTGGCAGGTATGAACAGCGCATTAGAATAAAGAAGTACACCCAATCAGTGCCTCGTTTCCCCCCGTAACAGATATGCAAGGCAAACGATTACCCTCGGTCCATAAGCCGGATGCGGATGTGCTGCCATCTCCCTTGCTTATGATTGCATCCCATCCTGGCTCATCACCCGTATTGGCAAATATAGACAAGGTGTTACCACTGGGTGCAGCCACTAACAGTTCGCCAGATAAATAATGACCGTTCTCAGGACCATGCCCTGAGAATATTTCGCTGGTTGATACTTCCAATAGTTGGCCACTGGTCCAGGGAGCTTCCACAATAATTTGAGTTTTCAGCGTAGTCCTTTCGGGACCATTGACTGAACCAGTCACGACTTGATTAAGTACGACAAATGTATCTTCTCCGGAATCTTCAGCCTCTTGCGTGGATTTTGCGGCGCTGTGGGTTGCCCATCGTTTGGGTCAGTACCATCCAAATCAACAACTACGATGTTGTCTGTCTCCAACACATTAGCATCTATGACTTGTAACGGACTAAACCGCCCCTCGTTATCAAATGCTGCGATACGCTACTCGCCCGACAGCGTTGGTGTGTAAGTAGTACCGTTGACCACGGTGTCGACATAACTAAAATCGAGATAAATGTTGTACCCGGTTGAACCGGCAAGCGCGTCCCAGAAAATATCATTGCCGTCAAAACTGGCACCCGTCACTGGTGGTAATTGCTCAGTATTAATTGGTAGTTCACCATCACCACCTTCGCCGGGCAGCTTCTCAACTTCTACAACGTTGGTGGTAGGAACAACATCACGATCAATAACTTCCAACGGACTATAGCGACCAGCGTTATCAAACCCACCGATTCGATACTCGCCTTTTTGCAAGGGCACATAACTTGTGGACTCAGTAACGGTATCAAGGTATTGAAATTCGAGAAAGATGTTGTAACCAACGGCCTCAGGCAGTGCATCCCAACTGATTTGCTCGCCATCATAGTTAGCGCCGGTAACAGCAGGCAGTTGATTTGCTTGTGCCAAATGGCTAAAGGCTGACGTTAGCAACAGCAGCAACGATGCGTGAAAGTAGCGCTGCGGTAAGAGTGCATCATAAGAGCTCCCGGGTGGCAATGGATACCAGCAAAACAGTAGCACACGTGAAACGCTACCACACTTAACTGGTAATAATACCGAGGCTATTCCTGCCAGAGGTGTGTCATTTAGTGCGGTTCACCAGAATCATCAGCCGAACCCACAAACCCTTTAAACAACGCTGTGACATCTACGCTATCGTAGCGATAAGTGGCATCACAAAACTCACAGGCTATACTCACCTCACCCTGCTCTTCGACAATGTCGACAACCTCGCTCTCGCCAAGGCTAATTAACATGCCATCGGTTCGTTCACGCGAGCAGCTGCATAAAAAGGCAAGACGCGACGGCTCGTATAAACGCACTTGCTCTTCATGATATAAACGATGCAGTAAGGTTTGAACATCTTCACCTATAAGCTCTTCGTTTGTTAGTGTATCTGCCAAGGCGGTTGCTCTGCCCCAGCCGTCTTCATCGTCCGCCACTTGCTCCGATGCTGGCAGTGCTTGCAATAAAAATCCAGCAACACTTTTTTCCGACACGGCAAAATACACTTGAGTTTGTAGCTGTTCACTGACTAAAAAATAATGTTGAATGGCTTCTGCCAGGGACTCACCTTCTAGCGGAACAATCCCCTGATAAGGCTCGGACGCCCGGTCGGTTTCAATGGTGATGGTCAGGCGAGCATCATCACCAAATACGGTGGCGGGGATAGTATCTGCTGGTTCATTTTTCCACCGGGCCAATCCGCGCATGTTGCCATCGTTAGTAATTTGCACAACCAACAAATGCACATCGCCCGACCCTCGCACTTGCAAGGACAGCTTGCCATCGAACTTGATGGTTCCTGATAGCAACGCAGCTGCTAAAAACGCTTCACCCAAAACAGTACCGACATTTTGCGGATAGTCGATACGCGCCCTGGCCTCTGCCCAGCAACGATCAAGATGCACCACCTGGCCTCGAACATCACAACTTTCAATTAAAAAACGCGAACGGGAATCAGTTTGCATGCTTTAAATATCGCTTATAAAAATAGTTGCCCAATAGCGGTGTTAAATACATCGGTATTTGATAACAGGCTATGAACAGTAAAAACGGTTGATATGAACTCGCAGGCAGCGCGGTTAAAAAAATCGCAACCGCCCGGTTTCCTGTCATGACCCCCAATACTATGGGCAAATGGAACGAGAACAAGCGATTAAACCCCAAACCAATTAGCTGCAGACCAACATTAGTGATACACGCCATTAACAACGTGAATGCTAAATACCCCGGCGTGTGCCACGCGGTGTGTATTGCCGCCATAAGCCCCAGCACAATCAATGCTAAAAATATCGCCGCGAGACCATCCAGATTTTTCTTTTGCCGTACGCTGTGTACGCCAAGCATGTAACGCCGAATGGCTTTTGCCACAACGTAAGCGCCAAATACCACCAGCGTTAGTATTACCGCTGTTTTTAGCAGCAAACTGTGTGACGCATGCAAAGGCAGCATGGCCAAAACAGGAAAGGCAGTTATAGGTAATAACAAGGTAGAAACCACTAACATTCTTATTGCAGCCAGTCCATTACCGCCGAGCATCATTACTATGCTTGGGCCACCAGTAATGCTCGACGCTGCGGCCACCAGAGTTACAGGCACCTGCCACACAACGGATACACCAACCACCCTCATTAATAGCAGCAGGAAAACAGGCAATAGAAGTTGTATACACAGCAGCAACAGCACTGTACGAACAAATTCGCGATGCCAGCCAGAGTCGGCTGAGCGCTGCCATGAGGAATCAGGAATTTGTAAAAAAGAGATGACAAGCAAAACGGCCAACAGCGGACCAATGGCCACTTGCATAACACTGGCAACCGAGGGCAAGGTTAAAGCCGCCACTAAACCCAGCGGCAATACCCACTTGCCGTGCTTCCCGGCAACAATCAGGGCTTTTTCCATAAGCGATGGCAGCCTTGAAAACAATCGCACAGCTGGTTTTATCAACTGGTGTTACTGGATATGAGATCGGTCTGGTCGATCAGCCCAGCCGATCACTCTATAACGTAAACGTCCATTAACACATGGCGGACGCCCGGTACTGAATTAGCCACTTGCTCAATGTTATAAAAGTCGCTGGTACTGGGCACTCGACCTTTTATAATGACTTCATCACCGTTACCAGCAGTAGTGATTGCAACTTGTAGCTGTGCTGTAGACGCGTTGTTTCGTAAGGCCTGCCGCACTTCAAGAGACAGTGGCTCACCATCGGTGCTTGCTGTACGTCGTGTTGGTAAGGAATCACAGCCGGTAACAGCTAATGCAGCAGTAGTTGTGACACATCCTGTCAATAACAGTTTAAGTGCATGGCGACGGTTCGATTTGATAGTGCTCATGATTGTTCCTCTGATACATTCACGTCGAGTGCCTTTTTCAAGGCTGGTAAGGTTTTGGGGCCACACACTCAGGCCAGCACCTAATAATAGCCTTATTCGTCTTGAACTTCAGGCACAGACACAACTATTTTCATTAAGCATTTTTAAGCTTTTGGCGCAAGCTTTTCGCGCAACAACTGATTAAGCTGACCAGGGTTTGCCTTACCTTTGGATGCTTTCATTACCGCACCAACAAAAAACGACAGCAATTTTTCCTTGCCGCCCTGATACTCCGCCACTTGCGACGGATTAGCGGCGATAACCTCATCGATCATTGCCTCAATCGCTGACGTATCGGTAATCTGCTTTAGCCCCTTACTTTCGATTATGTCGTCAGCGCTGGATTGGCTGGTCCACATTTCGTCGAACACCTGCTTGGCGATCTTTCCCGATATGGTGCCATCTTCAATGCGAACCAACAATTGCGCAAGTCCCGCCGGTTTTACTGCAGCATCTTGCAGGCTCAAGTTCTCCTTGTTCAGGCGACCTGTAAGCTCGCCATTAATCCAGTTAGCAGCCACCTTCGCACGCGCACGCTTGCCACCCACATCAGTGTCGAGCAATGTTTCAAAATACTCAGCGTTTACCCGATCACTCATTAAGGCATCAGCATCTGTCGGTGTCAGTTTGTATTCTTCAATAAAACGAGCCCGACGAATTTTGGGCAGTTCCGGCATTGTCGCTCTGACTTCATCTATAAAGCTCGACACCACAACTAATGGAGGCAAATCTGGATCCGGAAAGTAGCGATAATCGTTTGCCTCTTCCTTTGATCGCATAGATCGGGTTTCATCATTATCAGAATCGTACAAACGCGTTTCCTGCACAACACTCTGCCCGCTTTCGAGTAAATCGATTTGACGTTCTACTTCAAACAAAATGGCTCTTTCAAGAAACCGAAAAGAATTCAGGTTTTTTATTTCAGCACGCGTGCCTAATTCACTTTGACCTGAGGGACGAACTGACACATTGGCATCACAGCGGAACGAACCTTCCTGCATATTTCCGTCACAAATATCAATGTATCGAACCAAGGCATGTATATGTCGTGCATAAGCGACGGCCTCTGCCGCTGATCGCATATCAGGCTCTGATACAATTTCCAAAAGCGGTGTACCCGCACGATTTAAATCTATTGCTGTTTGTCCGCTAAACAGATCGTGTACCGACTTACCTGCATCTTCCTCTAAATGCGCACGCGTTATTTTGATGGTTTTTTCTTCACCTTCATTCACCGTGATAGTTACAGCACCTTCCCCCACTATGGGCAATGCCATTTGCGAGATTTGGTAACCTTTAGGTAAATCAGGATAAAAATAATTTTTGCGCGCGAACTGCGAACGCTGCGTAATGGCTGCATCGGTTGCTAATGCAAAGCGCACAGCCATGCGTACAACATCGGCGTTGACTACCGGTAACACACCAGGCAATCCTAAATCGACTGCACAGGCTTGTGTGTTGGGTTCTGCACCAAACGCGGTTGAAGCACCCGAGAATATTTTACTGCGCGTGGCCAATTGCGCGTGTATTTCAAGGCCAATGACGGTTTCCCAGCTCATGTCAGCCTCACTCTATTCCGCTTGGCATGCGCTGATGCCAAGCCGTTGCCAGTTGATAACGATGCGCGGTATGGAGCAAACGCGCCTCATCAAAATATTGTCCTGTCAGTTGCAGGCCCACAGGTAGATCATTAACCTCCCCACAAGGCAATGACATGGCTGGCAAACCACATAAGTTAGCCGATACCGTGAACAAGTCATTTAAATACATAGCCACTGGGTCGTCAGTTTTAGCACCGGTTTGAAAAGCGGGTGTCGGGGTCGTAGGACCGGCAATAACATCGACCTCCTTAAATGCCTTTTCAAAATCATCACTGATAAGCCGACGAACTTGTTGGGCTTTTAAATAATAGGCATCGTAATACCCCGCCGATAACGCGTAGGTTCCGATCATGATGCGACGTTTAACCTCAGGACCAAAACCTTCGCCGCGGGATCGTGTGTACAAATCTTCAAGATCAACTGGCTGATCGCAGCGATAACCAAATCGAACCCCATCAAAACGCGATAAATTACTGGACGCTTCAGCAGGAGCTACAACATAGTAAGCCGGAATACACAGTCCTTGATTGGGCAAAGAAATACTCACAAGCTTTGCTCCAAGTTTTTCAAATTCGGCCAAGGCCGCACGCACATGGGTGGCTACTGCGTCATCGAGCCCAGCTGAAAAGTACTCTTCTGGAACGCCGATTTTTAACCCTTCAATGGGTTGATCTAATGCTGCGCTAAAATCCGGTACTGCCTGGTTGCTGCTGGTGCTATCGCGCTCGTCAAATCCTGCCATGGCTTGCAGCACAAGGGCGCAGTCTTCGGCACTGATAGCCAGCGGACCCGCTTGATCAAGGCTGGACGCAAACGCAATCATGCCGTAGCGAGAAACACGACCATAGGTTGGCTTTATACCGGTTAATCCACAAAACGCCGCTGGCTGACGAATGGATCCACCAGTGTCAGTACCTGTGGCCATAGGTGCAAGTCTGGCGGCAACCAGGGCAGCACTACCGCCTGATGAACCACCAGGAACACAATCACGTTGCCAGGGATTTTTTACGGCACCGAAAAAACTGTTTTCGTTTGATGAGCCCATAGCAAACTCATCCATATTAGCTTTGCCCAAATTCACCATGCCAGCATCATTGAGTTTATTAACCACCGTTGCGCTGTATGGCGCTTCAAAATGTTCAAGCATGCGTGAGCCACAGGTTGTTCTTCCACCCGCTACACAGAAGATATCTTTGTGCACCATCGGTACACCCAATAGTGGCTTGTCTTTGACCGACGAGCGTTGTTCATCGGCACGTTTGGCCGCGGCCAGAGCGGCATCGGCATTAACACTGACCATGGAATTTAAGTCTTTATCGAGCCGCGCTATACGATCAAGGTAGTGCGTCGTGAGCTCAGTGCTCGAACAATCACCATTGGCGAGCATGCGTGATTGCTCGGCAAGTGTTTTTTCATACATGGCGTAAGTTCACTAAATAGATGCGAAGATAAGGTCCGAAGATCAGATGTGTATGGCGTGCATGATATCGGCCCCAGTCACGAACCGCTAACAGAGGCCGCTGACAGAGGCCACTGACGCTCACTCAATAACCCGAGGGACCAGAAAGTAGCCCTGCTCGATTGCCGGCGCCGGCTTTTGCAAAGCTTCGCGTTGGTTCTCTTCAGTGACTTTGTCCTCTCGCAGTCGCAATTCAGTATTACCCGGGTGCGCCATCGGTTCGACACCAGCGGTGTCAACTGCGTTGAGCTGTTCGACTAATTTCAATACGGTACTGAGGTCAGCCCTGAGAGGCTCGATGGCCGACTCGTCAAGACCAATGCGCGCCAGATGTGCTATTTGCCGGATATCGTCTGTGCTTAAAGCCACGAATAAGAGAACCTGTTAACTGTGGAAGCCTAAAATTTAGCATAATGAGCCAAGAATCGCTGTGCAAAGCGAGACATACAGCCTTTTTTTGCCGAACCCGACCCAAGCATCATGACTCAAACTAACGAAAACTCAGCCCGACTCGAACAACTGGAGCTGAAAATGATGGACTTGGAAATGAGCGTGCAACAGCTTAATGATGTGATTTTGCGTCAGTATCGCGATATCGAAGCCTTGCAAAAAGCCAATGCCAATTTGTTAAAGAAACTGGACTCGATGAATGAACCTGGCGCTGCGCCAAGCGCGGCAGATGAAGTTCCACCACACTACTAGCGTCTGAATACCAGGCTCACTCAGTTTGTTCGTTCAGTGGCGCTCGTTCATTCAATAGCTATAGTCATTCAGTAGCGGTATCACCATTTGGTTCGGTGCTGATGAAGCCACCCGACTGCCGATGCCAAAAATTAGCGTACAAACCACCAGCAGCCAAAAGTTGCTCGTGCGAACCCTCTTCGACAATCTTGCCAGCATCGAACACAATGATGCGGTCCATACTGGCGATGGTTGATAGTCTGTGAGCAATAGCGATAACGGTTTTGTTTTGCATCACTGCATCTAGCGCCATTTGGATCTCTGCTTCTACTTCGCTATCCAGGGCACTGGTGGCTTCATCGAGGATTAATATCGGTGCACTTTTTAAAATGACACGCGACAACGCGATACGTTGGCGTTGGCCGCCGGAGAGTTTAATCCCTCGCTCGCCCACATGCGCATCGTAACCGGTACGCCCTTTTGCATCTTTTAGTCGTAAGATAAAGTCATGCGCTCTGGCCTCTTTGGCGGCGGTTTCTATTTGCTGTTGAGTCACTCCGGTGCGACCCAGAGCAATATTTTCACGTACGGAACGATTTAGTAGTGCCGCCTGTTGGCTCACCATGCCAATGGCTGAGCGTAAGCTGTCTTGATCAACGTGACGAATGTTTTGGCTATCGATACAGATACTGCCCTCTTCGGTTTCGTGGAACCGAAGAATAAGATTTACCAGCGTAGACTTGCCAGCACCCGAACGCCCCACCAGTCCCACTTTTTCACCCGATTTTACGGTTAATGAAACTCCATCCAGGCCGCCCTGGTTCGTGCCGTACTGATGCCGAACATTATTAATGGTGATTTCTCCACCTTTTAATGATAAGTCCGGTGCGTCTTTGGTGATAGGAATGGCTAACGGTTGCGCAATGGTTTTCAGTCCTTCGCGCAAACTACCCACTCGCAGAAATATCCAGCGTAAGGACTCAAACACCCATTCGGCCATGGTAGTTATACGCAAACTTAACGCTATGGCCGCACCTATAAGCCCGATAGTCGCTAACTCCTGAGTCCACAACCAAATACCATAGCCAACGAAACCGACCATCATGATTCCTTCCAGAGCGGTCAGGATAGTGCGCAATGACACACTGATTTGGCGTGTAACAAAAAGTGTTTGCCGAGTGTGTTCAAGTGCGAGCTTATGATCGTTAACCATCAGATCGCGATCTGAAAACAATTTTAATGTGTCGATATTTGAAAAACCATCTACCACCACACCGGTTAACGCAGACTTCGCACTTTGAAACGTTTGCTGAGCATTGACCATGGGTGGAATAAACAAAGTCATAACACCAACGTACAACAAAAACCAGATAAACAACGGCAGTGCTAACCTGGGGTCGGTCTCGGACATTAACGCCACGATACCAATCATGTAAACCAGGCCAAATGCCATGGCGTTGAGCCACTGATAAATGATATCGGCCACATGGTTGCCGATATCAACCAAGCGCACAGCTGTGCGACCGGTTAAGTCTTCTTGAAACCAACCTACAGATTGATTAGCCAGATGGTCGTGCGCACGCCAACGAACCAGAGTTGCGATATTACAGTTAAGCCCAATGTCGTTGAGTGCGTGTCGCAGCATTTGAAGCATTGGTCTGAATAGCAACAAGACCACAGCCGCAAACGACAATTTAGCGCCGTGTGTTTGCAGCATGTCTTCACGGGGTGTTTCGGCCAGCGTGTCTATTAAAGTACCGGCATAACTGATGAGCCAAACTTCAATGCTGGCAGCAAGAACAGTAATGAACAAACTAAGGAGCAGAACGCCTTTGAGGGGAGGAATATGTGATTTGACATAACCCCACACAGTGGCAGCGGGTGCAATATCTGTTGAAGAATACGGTTGCACCAAATCCAAAACCGCGCTGGTGAAGCGATGGTAAGGTTTAAGCATTAGATGCTGACCGGTTGTATTGAAGCATGTCGCTGAAATCCTCGTGATTATGACGCGTGGATACTTCTGAAATGCAATGCTAATAACTTACTACAGTTCACTGTTGACTTACTTAGCCACCTAATATCAAGTTCTGTTCCCTTATCACATAGCTCGGTACAATTAAATTTTCGTCTGCGTATTGTCCGCGATACACTCTGCCGGCAAAGTCATAGCGTGCTCCTCGGCATTCATCGACAAAACCACCACGCCATGGTTGCTCCATAAAACGATCGCTCGCTGCTGACAACAACGCAATCGGACAACTGAAATCTGTACCAACCCCGATACTGACAAACCATTCCGGTACTTTTGATCGCGTCGCATTTTCAGCCCAGACCGGTTGCTGGGACTTTTTCGATTGGGGATCAAGTAATCTGGTGTCTTCAGATTCCAGAGCGGCGATATCATTTGGCGTACGTCGATAAATCAACACAGGCCTGCCTTCCCACAAGACAATTTTAGACTCGCCTTCGCGCATGTTGCCAATGTCGACTGTTTTTGCGGGTATGACACGAGCATCCGGATCGCTATGGAACATCACCGACAAGACAACATAGAGCGTGACCAGAAACGCCAATGCAAGCATGAGCTTAATCGCCACACGAAGTCGCAACCGGCGCTGCCCTTTTTCAAATGAGGCTTTTTCTGACATGGCTTTCCCGGTCAGTACTTGCCGACTGCCATCATCGTTAATTTCATTCACTGGATTACCCGATCGCTTATATACTGTGACTTATGCAGCAGCACTTTACCCACTTTATGATACGCGCATTTCAATGACTTGGACGGCTCCCGAAGTTGTCATTGTGCCAGCCACAAATGAAGACACGGCTTTGGCAACTGAGTTGGCGCAGCGAAGTGGGTTAGTCCAGCATGGTGGATTACCCCAGCGTAGCCGATTAAAAAACGATGAGGAGGCAACGCAAAGCCAGAACGACGGTAGCTGGATGTTAAAAGTACATAACCAACAGTTAACATTGATCAGACCTGACGGCTTGAATGTAGCCATCGATTTTATTAACGGCAAAGCCTTCAGGCGAACGCGGGAAGCCAATTTTCAATCCCAACCGCTGGCTCGGGCATTGGGCTTGAAAAATCAGGGCTTGAAAAATGAGGGTATAAAAAACTCGCGTTTACAAAAGCTGAATACCAACAGTCACCCTGACAAAAACTACCCGACCGTAATAGATGCAACAGCCGGTCTTGGTATTGACGGCTGGATGATGGCCCACTTGGGTTGTTCTGTCCGATTGATTGAAGCATCAACAGTATTGTCGCTGATGCTTGAGCAAGCCGTTATTGCGCAGGATACTTATGTCACATCCGAAGAGCGTTTGTGCGTGATCAATGCGAATGCGGTTGATTATTTAAATAACAACGACACGGCCCGTGCGGACATCATCTATCTGGACCCAATGTATCCACAGCGTCGTAACAAATCGTTAGTCAAAAAAGGTATGCAGCTATTGCACGAATTGATTGGCCCGGACAACAACGGCCCTGCACTGTTGCACGCCGCATTAAACAAAAGTGACTACCGGGTAGTGGTTAAACGACCAAAAGGCGCACCCCAGCTTGCAGGCTCGGAACAATGGACCGGGCAAATAACGCAAGTGGACTCACCGAACACACGCTACGACGTTTATCACATACAAACTAGTCAGTAAGCCAAGCTAGTAAGCCAAGCGAGTAAGCCTATTAATAATGCTCAGTTTTAATCGCGCATGTTTTGAAACTGCATTGGCAGACCAAGCTCTGAAGATTCGAGCAGCTTCATGGTCGCTTGCAAATCGTCTCGCTTTTTACCGTTAACCCGTAGTTGTTCGCCCTGCACCTGTGCCTGCACCTTTAATTTTGATTCTTTGATTTTTGCAATGGCTTTTTTTGCAGTTTCTTTGTCGATACCGACTTTAACCTTGATGTTTTGTTTCACCCCTTTACCTGAGGTTTCTACTTTACCGGCTTCAAGGCACGCGATATCGATGGAGCGCGCTGTGAGCTTCTGATACAAAATAGGATGCATCTGTTGAATTTGAAAATCGCTGTCAGCGGTTAACACAACCACACCATCGGCAACTTTTGCATCACATGATGTGCCTTTGAAATCGAAGCGATTGGTTATTTCGCGGCTGGCTTGATCGATGGCATTGCTTAATTCGTGCTGATCTACTTCGGACACAACGTCAAATGAAGGCATGGGATTCTCCCGTGGCTGATAGTGCTTGTAAAGTACCGCAATTTTATCAGCATTTGGCTCTGCAAACGATAATCAGGTGCACCGTTTTACTGATTGCTACGTATACTGTAAACATCAATCAAGCTATGAGTGTTCACCATGAGTGATGACATAATTGAACCCCGCCGCGACTACACCACCGACACTTTGCGTGCCGAACAATTGGCCGATTCTCCGATTCAGCAGTTTCGACAATGGATGCAGCAGGCAAGAGACGCCAAAATTATTGATGCCTCTGCTATGGCTCTGGCCACTGCTGACCAGTCCGGCCAACCCCATGTCCGTATGGTTTTATTGAAAAAATTCGATGAATCTGGCGTAGTTTGGTACACGTATCAGGAAAGTGACAAAGGGGCGCAATTGGCTGAAAATCCGCATGCCAGCGTTCTGTTTTACTGGCGCGAGCTCGAACGACAAGTGCGCATTGAAGGCCCGGTTACAAAACTTGACGCCAGCGACGGCGACGAATATTTTTATTCCAGGCCGGAAGGCAGCCGCTTCAGCGCAGCTGCATCGATACAGTCATCACCAGTAGAAAACCGCCAGATTCTGGAATCCAAAGTTGCCGAACTGCACAAGCTACACCCTGACGGTAACGTCCCCCGCCCAGCTGTCTGGGGTGGCTATTTATTGAATCCCACTCGATTCGAATTCTGGCAAGGTCGCGCCGATCGACTTCATGATCGATTTATCTTTACAAAGGATGCGCCTGGAAATTGGAATACACAACGTTTGTCACCGTAAGCGTTTGTCACTCTAAAAGAATCAACGACGGGATAAGTACAAACCATGACTCGGATCAATACCATGCAGAAACTGATCATTTTGTTTGTTTGCCTTGCGCTCTTGTTTTTTATGACGCGCTTGGCGATTGATTATTTCTCGGCCAACAAAGTTGCAACTGGCTTAACTGATGCTGACACAAAAGCTCCCAGCCTGCATGCCTGTGACAACTTACTCAATTGCACATCTTCAACAGCCAGTAACAACAAAAACAAGATTGCAGCATTGGAGTACACCGTGCCAGCCGATAAGGCGATAGCCTCATTTAGCGATCTGATTGCAGCGCAACCGGGAGCCAGTATTGTGGCGCAGCAACCAAACTACTTGCACGCCACCTTTAAAACAAAGTTGCTTGGGTTTATTGATGACCTGGAGCTACTGCTCGACGATGCCAACGGCACGCTACACGTACGCAGTGCATCACGCATTGGCCGAAGTGATTTGGGAGCAAACAGAAAGCGTATTGAAGCGATACGCGCTTTATCAAAAGGAAAGGTCTAAACGCCGGGTGCTGCGACACACCCGGCTCAGTCAAAAAGAATGACCGACTTTTACTCGATAGCAATAGTGGGTAAATATTCTCGTAGTTCGTAACCGATAGCATCAGGGTTTGCTTTGCGCAAGTCGCCATGCCCACCAGCCAGGGTCTGCCCACCACATGACCCAGTGAGTACGTAGTCCAGTGCCGACCTGACCAACGGGTCTTCCACTGAAAAACGTGGCACTAACCAATTGTCTTCTGCCAGGCAATCTGGCTCAATACCCAGTCCAACGTCCACACCTCTGGCATTAGCCAGCACAGAACGCATTGCACTGATTGACTTTTCACAATAAGGCAAAAGATTGGATGCAAACGGCTTACCCGCCGACTTCTGACCTATAATGACAACATCAATAAACGGCTCGAGTGAATTCATTAGTAGCTCTGACGCCGACGCTGTGCCCTCAGTGCTTAAAACAATAAGGCGTGACAGGTTTAGCGGATTTCTGACTCTCGCAAAATCAACTGACTGATTCTCGGCAGCGTATTTGTCATTCCACAACACGCTGGTAAATATTTCATCCTCCACCGCATCACCACCAATAATCGATGCAAGGATGCGTGATACGTCAACAAGACCGCCACCGTTGTAACGCAGATCCAGAATGAGTTCTCCCAATTCACCATCTTCGACTAATGCATTCAGTGCGGCGAACATTTCTTCTGTTGTAGTTGACAAAAATGCCTCAAGTTGTAAATACCCTATAGGCGGTAGAGACCCATCGTTTGCCGTATACCTGGCCCAGGGTCCGGCGGTAATCCAGCGATAGTCCTCAAAGTCAACGCTGACCGTTCTGGCTGCCTCATCACCGGTGCGTATACTCATCACAACTGGAGCCTGCTCTGGAGTAATGGCCTCGTTAAGTTGCTCGTTAGTAATTTTATCAATGGAAATTCCAGCAACGCTGATCACTTCATCGCCACGCTGAATTCCTTCCCTGGACGCAGGCGAACCAACCAGAACACGAGTTATTCGAACAACTCCATCGGATGCCGGGAAAAATCCGAAACCAAAGCCACCCTGACGGCCTTCATTAAAAAGATCGTCGTTGGTTGCTTGATCAGAGACGCTGCTAAATCTATCCGGACTAACGCGTAAATCGCGAATCAAAGCATTGCCACTTTCGTAGTCCGCCAAGTTCAGCGTTGGTACCTGATCGTAGTAAATATAGTAATCACGCATATCAAAACCGACGCGCAGTTTAATGTCATCAACAGAACATTGTTCAATACCGTCTGGTGTTTCATAAATCGGCGGGAATATTTCCGCCATGCCACTGGTGCCTGTGCCACCCGTGGTACTTGTGCCACCCGTGGTACTTGTGCCGCCCGTGGTACTTGTGCCGCCAGTGGTGCCTGTACCACTGGAGGTGCCTGTACCTCCAGAACCACCTGTTGTTTCTGCCGGAAAAACAACATCAGTCGATCCTTCCGGGGTCGAGCTGCTACTGCTGCAGGCGCTCAACACCAGTGAACCAAGCAAGCAAATAGAGAATTTGGCCAGACGCATATCGAATCCTTTGATTAATTGCTACCAGTGTACCTGCCTCATAATTCTACGGGCAAGCAAACTGTCCTATACCTTAGGCTGGCAAGCGCGCAGTTAGAGTCAAAAATCAACTGTTTCGTGACTTGTTCGGGATTTTGCAGCCTGCAAGGTTGGGCAATCACGCGCAGGGCACGTGGACTGTGCGCTGTGCCTCAATGACAAAAACAATGCGTGGTAGAAAAGCTGCCTTGCTCTCATTGCTGTCGTGAAGCAGTTGAACCAAAATTTGAAGACAGGCAAAGTGCTTGTCATTCAGCCCGAACGTTTTAATTTGTCTCCGTTCGTGCAGGGTTGAAAACGAAGCGATACGGAACAAGGAGTGTTCCCGTTAAGCTAAACCCAAAAGGCTTTAAGACAAAAAGGCTATCAGGAAAAGACTCAGCCGTTAAGTTGCTGATCAGCGTGATAGGACGATCGCACCATCGGGCCACTGGCCACATGCTTGAATCCAATTTCATCTCCATAGCGCGCAAGCTCATCGAACTCATCAGGATGAACAAATCGCTCAACCGCTAAATGCGATGCGCTCGGTTGCAGATACTGACCCAGGGTCAACATATCGACATTGTGTTCACGCAAATCACGCATAACCTGTTTTACTTCTTCTATCTCTTCTCCCAAACCCAGCATTAAGCCAGACTTGGTTGGCACGTTAGCAAAACGCGCTTTGTGATTTTTTAACAGATCGAGCGAATATTGATAGTCAGAGCCTGGTCGGCATTGCTTGTATAAGCGCGGTACCGTTTCCAGATTATGATTAAACACATCAGGTGGATTGGACGCCATTGCTTCGAGCGCTTTATCCATTCGACCTCGATAGTCAGGCACCAACACTTCAACCTGAATACCTGGGCTTGCCTCCCGAACCGCTTTGATGCACGCATTGAAATGCCCTGCACCACCATCACGCAAGTCATCACGATCAACGGAGGTGATCACCACGTATTTTAAATTCAGTTGTGCGATGGCTTTGCCCAGGTTTGCTGGCTCGTCTTCGTCTAAGGGATTAGGACGCCCGTGGGCAACATCGCAAAAGGGACAACGCCGAGTACAAATATCGCCCATGATCATAAACGTAGCCGTGCCGTGACTAAAACATTCGCCCAGGTTTGGACAACTTGCCTCTTCACACACAGAAGAGAGTTTTAGCTCACGCATGAGCTGTTTTATTTCCTGCACCTTCGGGTCATTGCTGATTCGCGTACGAATCCACGCAGGCTTTTTAAGCCGAGTGGTTTGCGGTGCAACTTTAATTGGTATACGTGCCAGCTTGCTCGCACCGCGCTGGTGGCCTTCGGGGTCGCTTCTTGAGGGGGCTTTATAGTCCATAAATAGAGTCTATCAGTTAACTTCCAGATGCTGAGCTAAAGACTGCAAAAGACTCTCCACCACAGCAGGCTTAGTGTGGGTCACACCCAGTTTTTGCAGACTGGTTACCGCCAGATCGGCATAGCCACATGGGTTTATACCTGCAAACGGTGCCAAGTCCAGATCAATGTTCAACGACAATCCATGATAGGCACTGCCGCGTCTAACCCGCAAACCCAGTGCCGCGATTTTTGCTCCGTCGACATAAACGCCAGGTGCATCCCGGCGCCCCTCGGCGATCACACCCAGGTTATCTAGCGTATCGATCACCGCGTTTTCCAGTCGCACAACCAAATCACGAATACCGAACCCGGCTCGACGTAAATCAAACAAGGTGTAAACAACGACTTGCCCTGGGCCATGGTAGGTCACCTGCCCGCCACGGTCTGATTCCACTATGTCAATGTTGGTCGCGTTGAGTATGTGCTCGCGCTTTCCTGCTTGTCCTAGTGTGTATACAGGTGGATGTTCGACGACCCAAAGTTCATCGATCGTAGCGGCAGTTCGATCATTGGTGAACGCTTGCATGTCACGCCACACCGAGGTGTAGTCGCGCAAGCCTAAATGCTTTATGTTCAGAGCGTAAACTTCACTCGCGGCTCGCCTCGCAGCGCCACGTAAATACGTTCTATCTGCGCTTGGTTAAGCGCGGTAAAATGCACCCGAATTGAAATGTATTTGCCTTTGCTACTCGGCGTTGATACAACCCTGGTCGGCTTAGCAGGAGCAATATGAGGTTCAACCAGATCGAGTACCAGGGTTTCGAAATCGGTGTCGTTCAGTCCCATGGCTTTCACAGAAATAGCCGCAGGAAACTTTATTAAGGATGGTTCTCCATCTAAGTTAGTGGTTGCCATTAGTGAGCATCTACTGAAAATAACGCATAATCGAGTGTTTCATACGCCTTAAAATGCCGCCTTCTTCTATCTTTTGCAAGGCCAGCAACGGCACTTCACCTATGACTTGGTTATCGGCCGTTAGCACGGAGCGCCCCAGCTCCTGACCGATACGCGCAGGCGCTTTGATGTAACTGCTTAGCTCTATTTGACTTTGCAAGGAATCAAACGCATCTCGAGGTAGTGTTACATATAAATCTTCGGCAACACCGAGTGAGATTTCCTCTGATTCGCCCATCCAGATGCGCGCCGAACTAATCACTTCACCCGCCTCATAGATACGCTTGGTTCTGAAAAAACGAAACCCGTAATTAAGCAGCCTTTGAGTTTCAGCTAATCGGGTTTTGTCACTGGCAGTACCCAGAACAATACTGGTTAAGCGCATGCCGTCTCGGTTAGCTGAAGCTACCAGACAGTAGCCGGCTGCCTCGGTGTGACCGGTTTTCATCCCATCGACTGAGTCGTCACGCCAAAGCAATTTGTTGCGGTTGTTCTGTTCTATGTCGTTGTACTTGAATTTCTTTTGAGAATACAAGGCGTAGTGAATGGGAAAGTCCTGAATCATGCGTCGCGCAATGATCGAAAGATCGCGAGCCGTGGTGTAATGACCGTCAGCAGGTAAGCCAGACGAATTCATAAAATTGGTGTTGGTCATGCCTAATGTTTCGGCCATGCGGTTCATCATAGACACGAAGCCTTGCTCACTGGCCGCAATATGTTCGGCTAGCGCCACACTGGCATCGTTACCCGATTGCACAATCAATCCACGCAGCAAATCAGCGATTGATACCGTTTTACCTGCTTCGATAAACATACGCGAGCCTGGCATCGATTGAGCGAAGTCACTAACAATGGCCATGTCATTTTCATTCAACGTGCCTTGAGCAATTTCTGTGGCCACAATGTAAGCCGTCATCAACTTTGTCAGACTGGCAGGCTCAATGCGTTCATCAGGATTTTTTTCAGCCAGTATTTCCCCGCTCACATTATCGATCAGTAAAAAACTGTTGGCTGATAACTGCGGTGGCGCTGGTACGGGTGCTGCAAAACTGAACGCACTTACAGTCATCAGGCAAAGCACGCTCAAGCATTGTTTACTCAAAAATGGGGCAAACTTTTTTATCGAGTTTTTAAGTGTATTGATACGACGTAAAACGGTTTCTAAATAAATCTGCATGAGCAATTAACTGTTAAATCCAAAATCTGGCGCGATCGCGCGCTGTGAGTAGTGTAAATGATTTGACGCGGATATTTCGAGCTTCAACGTTTCGATGCCAGCAAAGTGTAGCTATCAATTCCCACACTTTGCAGCTCAACAAGCGTCTTTTCCATCAGCGGCCCTTTTTTGAAAGGCCCCATTTTTACCCGGAACAAACTGCCATTATGATCGCGCTCGACAAAAGCTGGCAAACCGACTTGGGCGGCAACCCGATCCACCATTTTTTGAGCATTATCCTGCTGTGAAAAGGCCCCCAACTGAATAAAAGCATTTCCGCTTTGCTCATCTGTTGCAGCAATGACCCTTGGCACACTTTCACGGGCCAAGTCCTCTACAACACCGGCCTGCACCGCATCGGGTTGCGCAATAATTGGCGCAGAATCCAGCGACGTGAGCTCCACAAAACCATCTTCGCTGGTATCCAGTTCCATCTGCAGCGGCACCATGTCGGCATCCGTAATCTCGGCATTAACCGGCAAAGCTGCCGCTGGCGTTTCTGGTTCAACTTGAGCGGCCGCCAAAGCGGTGGAGTTGGCCGTCAGTTCATTTTCAATATTAAAATCAGTGACGGCTTCCACTTGTATCGGCCTTTGAAGTGGCACAGCCGCCAACACAGGTTCAATGACACTTGGTGCGGCAATGGCGTCTGGTTGTGGCCGCTGTCCTGCTTGCGCGATATTGCTGCTCGATGCGCCAACTTCACCATCCATAAAATGCGTTGAAAGCGCCTCGATCTGAACCTGTGCTGTCCCTTGCTCGGCCATTTCGATTTCCATAGCGGCGGCAAACGACAGATCAATCACCCGCTCGCCAACAAACGGACCTCGATCATTCACTAATACGATGACCGATTTATTGTTTTCCAGATTGGTGACTCGCACATACGTAGGTAACGGTAGGTGCTTGTGCGCCGCTGTCATGGCGTACATGTCATACAGATCACCACTGGATGTTTTTCGGCCATGAAATTTTTTGCCGTACCAGGAGGCAATGCCACGCTCAGTAAAATTCGCCGCCGAATCCATGGTTTTGTAGCGTTTTCCAAACACCGTGTACTGCGACATATTGCCCGTTTTGGATTTTGGCAAATTCCGAACGTAGCTGGGCACTCCCTGCTTCACGTAGCCAGCACCCGGCGTTGCGGGACTCACGCTGGCACAACCACTGATTCCAGCAGCAAGGCAAAACAACAAAGTGCTTACAGGGAAGAATTGACGTACTTTACGGGTCAGCTGAAAATGGAAAGTCATAGCGCTCTCTTCAATTAAATGATCGCGGAAAAAGGCAGGTGCCACCCTCTTCCAGTAACCTCTATTAAAGGTAGTGCTTATTTCAGGGTTTCGCCGTTAACATTTCACTCAATTGATACACCGCCAGCGCATACATAGCGCTATGGTTGTAGCGAGTAATGACATAAAAGTTCGGATAACCGACCCATGTCTCAGCCCCACTGCTGCCCTCAAGTTTCATGACCCTGACCAGTTTGTCGCCGTCTACGGGGTAGCCGAGACTGGTCAAAGTTTTCGGTGCTATAGCGGGTTTCAATGACTTACGCTCCAAAGCGTCCATCGCTGCCTGATCTTCCTGTTTGACTTTCAATGACTGCGCAATGAGCTGACCCTTTTTCCAGCCGTGCTTTGCCAGATAATTTGCCACCGACCCGATAACATCTGGCACGCTGTTGAACAAATCCCGCTGACCATCTCCATCAAAATCAATAGCGTAGTGTCGATAGCTGCTGGAAATAAATTGCGGCCAGCCGACAGCACCTGCGTAACTGCCTTTAATACTCAGCGCATCCCAGTTTTCTTCACTGGATAAAATTAAAAACTCGGTTAGCTCCGATTTAAAAAACGTCGCTCTCGGCGGATAGTCAAAAGCCAGAGTGGCTACCGACTCCAGCACGCCGTGCTTACCCATGATTTTGCCGTAGAAGGTTTCGACACCAATAATCGAGGCAATGATGTTGGCAGGCACACCAAACTCGTCCTCCGCTTTAGCCAGTACCGATGCGTAGTCGCGCATAAATGCACGGCCATCACTCACGCGTTTATCTTTAATGAAAATGGGGCGGTACTGTTTCCACGTCAATACGGTTTCAGCTGGGGTTGAAACGGCATCAATGACGCTTTGCTGCGGCTGGGCAACCGCAAATAAATTGATCAGTTTATTCTCGTCCAGCTGGTGCTCCAGGCTGACCTTGCGAATATACTCGCGCACCGTTTCGCGCGTCAGAAAGGCGTTTTCCTGCGCAAGCGCCGGGTTAGTAACCGCAGTGAGCACACACAGCATACCCGGCAGCACTCTTTTCAGGCATTGCATCAGATAGTGCACCGGACAATACGGCGCGGCAGGGGATGTACTCATAAAGACCAATTCATAAATTTAAGATACTTGGAACCAATCGATAGCCGACTGTTTGTTCTGTAAAAGATAGTCGTTTGCCTGAGAAAAGTGGCGACAACCGAGAAAGCCCCGATGTGCTGATAGCGGTGATGGGTGTGGCGACTTCAGCACCAAATGTTTTTTCGAATCTATTACCTGGCCTTTTTTCTGCGCATAACTACCCCACAACATAAAAACCAGATGTTCTCGCTCGTCACTCAGGTGCGCGATAACATTGTCAGTAAAAGTCTCCCAACCCCGCCCCTGGTGCGCAGCGGCCTGCCCCTGCTCTACCGTTAAAACGCTGTTTAGCAAGAACACGCCCTGCCTGGCCCAATCGCTCAGGCAACCCTGGCGTCGTTTCACCAACGATGTACTCTCGTCAGCCTCCAGATCAGCATCTATCTCCTTGTAAATGTTGAGTAAAGAAGGAGGAATGGGAACGCCAGCAGGCACTGAAAAGCTCAAACCGTGCGCCTGCCCGGGCCCGTGATACGGGTCTTGCCCTAATATGACCACTTTGACGCTGTCGCGCGGTGTCAGTGAAAACGCGTTAAACCAAAGACTTGAGTGCGGAAATACCACCGCTCGTTTTTTCTTACGCTGGGCCAAATATTCCCGCAATTCGCGCATATACTGCTGCTCGAACTCTTGCTCCAGCTGAGGCTGCCAGCTTGGGTCTATCGGGCTGGCATTGCTCGAGGCTCTGGGTTTATTTGCCGCCGGTGGAGTTGCCGACGCAGAGGTCGATGACTTGGCTGGCGATAAAGTTTGATCTGACACGTTGGAAAAGGAATGTTTCGCTTGGCAGCAGAGGCTTTAGTTTAAAACAAAAGCGGTCTATTATTCTTTATATGTGATTGTTGTTACTGGATTCACCATCATCCGCTCCATTTCATCGTCGTTGGCGCTGCTGGGACTGCTGGTCGCACCTGGGCGTGCGCTGGCTTATGAGTGCCCTGTGCCCGCTTTTGAATACACGCCTGGGCAGGCGGTGTTCACCGATCCCGATGAAGAAGTCGTGGCCGAGGCAGACACAGTGGTCAGTGAAGATGGCGTCGTCTCGCTTAACGGGTCCACAACGATCACTTATCAAAACCGCATACTCAACGCTGAGAATGCACAATACAACCCGGTCACCGGTGAAGTCAGTGTTAAGGGCGAATTGAGCTTCGAGTCCGACGGAATTCGGATGGAAAGTAACAATGCCGTTATCGATATGGATGACAATCTTTTTTCCACCAACCAATCAGTTTACGAATTCGATGTTAACGGCAGACGCGCCTCTGGCGATGCGCATCGGATGGAACGCGACGCAGAAGGCAACTTCACCCTTGACGGTGCAACCTACTCTTCGTGCCCGCCGGGTGACAAAAGCTGGTTTATCCGCGCGAACAAACTAGCGCTCTATCCGGATGAAGGCATTGGAACTGCGGAAAATTTAGCGTTGATTTTTAAAGGCGTGCCAATTTTGTACGTACCGCGATTCAGTTTCCCCATCAGTCCCAAACGCAAAACCGGTTTCCTGGCACCGATATTTGCACGTGGCGATAGCACCGGCCTGGAATTGCACTTACCGTGGTACTGGAATATACGACCCGACCTCGACGCCACCTTTGTGCCACGTTTTACGCAAAAACGAGGTGCCCAGTTGCAAACAGAGCTGCGTTACCTTAATCGACAAGGTAGCTGGATATTCGATCACGAATACTTAAAAGACAGCGCCCTCAACAATCGTCAGCGCACGTTTTCTCAACTGCGCCACTCGGGCGCCTTTGGTAACTATTGGACGTCTGAAATAAACGCCAGCCGAGTTAGCGATGCCGATTACTTCACCGATCTTGGTGACAGCCTGCAGCTGGCCAGTATCACGCATCTGGACCGGCGTGCCGATCTACGTTACGAGCGAGGCTCAATCAGTGGCCTGGTGCGATTGCAGTCGTACCAGACAGTCGATGAAGACATACCCGAACAAGAGCGACCCTATCAACGGCTGCCGCAATTAACAGCTCGATGGGAAACACCCAAAGATGAGTTCGGGGTACGCGCCTCTGCCGACGCCGAACTTGTGTACTTTGATCGAGCGAATTCGGTTACCGGGTCACGCTTTGATGTGCAACCGCGTTTATCATGGCCAATTTCCGGTGACTCCTGGTTTTTTACACCGGCCGTAAGCTACCGCTACTCGCTGTACTCGTTAAACAATACCGACGAAGCTTTAGGTTCCAAGCAAAGTCGCAGCCTCACAACTCTATCAATGGATAGCGGGTTATTTTTTGATCGTACTATCGACAATAATGGCTCTGTGCAAACTCTGGAACCACGATTTTTCTATTTGCGAGTCCCGTACGCTAAACAAAGTGAAATACCGCTATTTGACAGCAGTGAACTTGATTTCAGTATTTCGCAGTTGTTTCGCGAAAATCGTTTTTCAGGTGCAGACAGAGTGGCTGATGCCAATCAAGTTTCAGCGGCTGTTACCACCCGATTTATCAATGGCGTCAGCGGTCGCGAAACATTTCGTGGCAGTATCGGACAAATATTTTATTTTGATGATCGTAAGGTGGCACTGGTCGGCGAAGATATCGACACCGACTCCTCTTCTGATATCGTTGGCGAACTGTCGGCCGCATTACCCAGAGACTGGACAGCGCGAGGGCAAATGCAATGGAGCCCCAATAACACGTCAACAGTGCGAGGCTCGATACTTTTAAGCTACCGTCCCGAAGATGGCCGACTTATCAATTTTGCGCACCGAACTGTTAACACCGGCAGTACCGCTGAAACCGAACAACTGGACATCTCAGCCTTATGGCCAATCAGTAATAGTTTACGCCTGGCGGGTCGTTGGAATTACTCGCTTGATGGCGATCGTTCTCTGGAGTCGTTGCTCGGTGTTGAATACGACAGCTGTTGCTGGGCATTCCGATTTGCCGCGCGACGTTATATTTCCGACGGTGGTGACGACCACGAAACCAAACTCTACTTCGAACTCGTGTTAAAAGGGTTAGCGCCGCTAGGACAAAACTACGGCGCCCTGCTCGAAAACACGATTCTGGGATACCGAGACGAGTACTAATGAAAAAACATATAGCTATTATTTTGAGCCTCATTTGCTTAGCTGCAACGCAAACCCGCGCGTTGGCAGCTGACGTTGTTCTCGACACCATTGTGGCCGTTGTCAATGAAGGCGTGGTGTTATCGTCCGAGCTCGAAAGTGAGGTTGCATTTTTAAAACTGCAATCGAAAATAAACAATCAAGGCCTGCCAAGCGATGATGTGTTTCGCGAACGTGTACTGCAGCGCATGATCGATCAGGAAATTCAGCGCCAGCACGCCAATTCACTTGGCGTCATCGTTGACCCATCCAGTGTTAACAGAGCCATTGAACAAGTCGCGCAAGGTAACAACATGAGCACGGCACAGTTTCGGCAGACATTGGCATCACAAGGATTTGACTACGACCACTACCGTAAATCCATCGAGAACGAACTGCTATCCACACGACTAATACAGCGCGATGTGCAATCTCGTATTCGTATCTCAAAGCAAGAAGTCGATGATTTTTTATCGGTCTCCGATCAGGGCAATCAACAACAGCGCTATCGGGTGCTACATATTCTATTGGCAGTACCACCAGCTGCACCCCAGGCCGAAGTCGACCAAGCTCTCGCTCGTGCTAACACTGTATTGGAGCAATTAAATGCTGGCAAAGACTTTGCCGCCACTGCAGCTGCTAACTCTGATGGCTCGCGAGCCCTGGAAGGTGGCGACCTGGGTTGGCGCGTTTTACAGGAGCTGCCTGACTTCCTGTCTGCCCAGTTAACCAACATGGCTGTAGGCGATATTAGCCAACCTTTGCGCAGTCCTAACGGATTTCATATTGTGAAACTGCAGGATAAAAGTGATCAGGAACGTCAAGCGCAGTCAGAAACTCTGACGCGCCATATTTTTATAGCCAGCAATGCAGAAGGTGGCTCAGACGTGTTAAGTGAAGTCCGACGCCGCATTTTGAGCGGTGAAGAATTCGCGGCCATGGCTGCCGAATTCAGTGAAGACCCAAACAGTGCAAATAACGGTGGGGAATTACCCTGGTTTTCAGCAGGACAAATGCCCGGAGAAATAGAGTCCATGGCTGACTCTCTCAACGAAGGCGAACTCAGCCCACCCTTTCGCACGCAATTCGGTTGGCATATTCTGGAGGTACTTGATAAGCGCACCAGAGACAACAGCGGCGAGTCCGTGCGAAAGCAAGCCGAACTTTCGTTGCGTCAGCGTAAAGTGGAACAAGAAACCGAACGTTGGATTCGCCAACTGCGCGATGAATCCTTTATCGAAATTCGCAGTTAGCGCATACGCTGACACAAGAGATCAATTCATTGTTACGCATCGCATTAACCACCGGTGAACCTGCGGGTATCGGACCTGACTTAACTGTGATGCTGGCTCAACAGCCCCGTCAGTTTGAGTTGGTGGCCATTGGCAGTAAAGAGACCCTGGTATCACGGGCGAAGGCATTGGGCCTGGCTTTGCAAATTCGAGATTTTAATAGCGATAAAAAACCTTCAACAGATGAGGCAGGTGTTTTGTGTGTTGCCAACTTACCCGTTAACGCCACGGTGCAAGCAGGTGTACTGAGCACAAACAATGCGCAGTATGTGCTCGATACGCTCGACATGGCACATGAGGGTTGTACCAACAAACTGTTTGATGCAATGGTAACTGCGCCTGTGCACAAGGGCATTATCAATGATGCAGGCATCGCCTTCACAGGCCACACAGAATACCTGGCAAAAAAAACCGCAAGCGACCCGGTTATGTTGTTGGCTGCCGGAGACTTTCGCGTTGCATTGGCCACCACCCACCTTCCCTTGTCAGCGGTACCTGCGGCAATCACTGATGCCACCATCACTCGTGTGCTGAGCGTTTTGCACACAGAGCTACAAGGCCGATTCGGTATTAACGATCCTCGCATACTGGTTTGCGGATTAAATCCACATGCCGGTGAAGACGGGCACCTGGGCCGCGAAGAAATCGACATCATTATTCCGTGCCTTAAAAAACTAACAGCACGAGGCATGAATATTACCGGCCCCCTGCCTGCCGATACCTTGTTTACCGAACATCACTTAAATCAAGCTGATGCCGTACTGGCGATGTATCACGATCAGGGTTTACCGGTTTTAAAGCACGCAGGGTTTGGCCAGGCTGTGAATATTACTCTGGGTTTACCCATTATTCGCACTAGCGTTGACCACGGTACCGCGCTAGACAAAGCCGCCAGCGGTAATATTGAGTCAGGCAGTTTAAACGCCGCAATCGCCCTGGCCACGCACATAGCCGGTTCTGCTGATACTGCTGCAAAGGGCATCTGATTGCGTTGAAGCATCAACCACGCAAACGCTTCGGCCAAAATTTCCTGCACGACAATGTGGTGATAGATCGAATTATTGATGCAATCAATCCGCTCGATGATCAAAGCATTGTAGAAGTAGGCCCAGGGTTGGGCGCTTTAACGTTACCATTGCTAAAGCGCACACAATCATTGCAGGTCATCGAAATCGATCGTGACCTTGTCGCAAAACTTCACGCCCGAAATATCGACCAACTTACTATTCATGAGGCCGACGTGCTATCGGTTGACTGGGCCACCATTGCTTTGCGCCAACCGGTGCGGGTTGTCGGTAACCTGCCGTACAACATTGGCACACCACTGTTGCTTCAGTTGCTGCTACAGCGCGAGCATTTGGTCGACATACACGTGATGCTACAAAAAGAGGTGATTGATCGGCTGAGCGCGAAAGTGGGCACCCGTGCCTACGGCAGGCTCAGTGTGCTAATGCAGAGCTGTTTTGATATTCAAGCACTGTTCGAAGTCCCTCCAGAGGCCTTTACACCACCACCGAAAGTGACATCGGCTGTGGTTCGCCTGCGACCACTTGCCGCGTCCCCGGACAATGACACCGTCGAGCGACTCTCGCAAGCCACCCGAATTGCATTTGCGGCAAAGCGTAAAACCCTGCGCAATAACTTGAAAACCATGGTTAGTGCAGAACAACTTATTGATGCAGGGCTTGATCCGCAAGCACGTGCCGAAACCCTGACTTTAGATCAATTTTTGTTGTTGGCGAAAATGCTACCATAGATCAACTTTCCTAAAGTAGAGCTTTTTTTTCGTGACCGACAACGACTTAAGCAACACGATTAAAGTGCATGTCGAGACGCTGTACATTGAAGCAGAGTCTGACCCGGACAATGATCGATACATATTCGCCTACACCATCACCATCGAAAACCACGGCGACGTATCCGCAAAATTACTCACCCGCCATTGGGTGATTCGTGATGAAAACGGTAAAGTTCAAGAGGTGCATGGTGACGGCGTGGTCGGCGAACAACCACACCTCAAACCCGGTGAAGGTTTCAAATACACCAGCGGTACCATGTTAGAAACATCTGTCGGCACAATGGGCGGCGCCTACCTTATGGTCACCGACGACGGTGAAGAATTTAAAGCGCGAATCGACGACTTCCTGCTATCCACGCCGCACACCCTGCACTAGTTAATCAGTATGACCACAACAGCATGAGCACCTATGTGATCGGAGACTTGCACGGATGCCTGGATCCATTAAAACGATTATTAGACAAGGTGCACTTTTCGCCCGGCACTGACCAGCTATGGTTCGTTGGTGATCTTATTAACCGTGGTCCACAATCACTTGAAACATTGCGCTTCGTGAAATCCCTGGGTGATGATGCCATTACCGTGCTCGGCAATCACGACTTGCACTTGTTGTCTGTTATTCATGGAGTACGGACTACCGGCGGCAAAGATACGCTGGATGACATACTGGCAGCCGACGACCTGCCCGACTTAACCAATTGGCTACGCGCACAACCCTTACTGCATCGCAGCGACGAGCTTAATATCACCATGGTGCACGCGGGAATTCACCCTCGGTGGGATTTGGCTCTGGCGAAACGTCTGGCATTTGAGGCAGAAGAGCTTTTACGCTCTGATCGCTACGTCGGTTTTTTAGAAAAAATGTACGGTAACAAACCTGCTAAATGGACAAGCCAATTAGGCAAACACCGACGTCGGCGTTTTGTTATCAATGCGTTTACCCGTATGCGGTTCTGTAATAAAAAAGGCGAAATGGATTTTTCCAGTACCAATGCTCCAGACAAAGCTCCCAAGGGTCTACTCCCCTGGTATGCCGTACCTCGGCGCAAACACATTGAAGGCAGAATTGTATTTGGGCATTGGAGTAGTCATCCCGGGTTTGCAGTAAGCAACGTTATTCCGCTCGATCGCGGCTGCGTTTGGGGCGGATCACTTGCCGCACTTGCGCTGGAAACCGGTGTTACAACCACAGTGCGAAACGACTGAATCGATTAAAAATAAATCACTAGCTAATATCCTCAACACAGGACATTCTTCATGAGCATTACCCGAAAAGAATCAAACAACAGAATGAGTCAGATTGTTGTTCACGGCGACACAGTCTATCTTGCAGGCCAAGTAGCGCAAAACGCCAAAGCCGGTACCATCACAGCACAAACCGAAGATATTTTATCGGCAATTGAAAAATTACTCAGTGCTGCCAATAGCGATAAGGCACATATTTTATCCACGACTATCTGGCTAACGAGTATGGATGATTTTGCTGAAATGAATGCTGTTTGGGATGCCTGGGTGGACACCGGTAACCCACCCGCCCGCGCTTGCGTTGAATCGCCGCGATTAGCTACCACTGACTTTCAAGTGGAAATCATGGTGACAGCTGCAGTTAAGTAGTTTTTTCGCTAATATTCGGGTATCCCGTCTCTTAAGTTAGAGATTAAGCAAGCGTACAGGCAAGAGTCACCATGGCAGAAGCATTAAAGCTACCGGTCAATAATTACTACATTGAAGTATCAGGTGCAGGCCTGCCTGAGTGTGATGGTTTGTATGTCCCTTCCACAGCGCCGCCAACCAAATCAGAATCCGGCACGGTATCAACCGTTGGGTACTGGAACGGCAAAATGGCCTGGGACCGCGCCGATGGCAAAAGTGAACGAAGCCCGGCACTCTCGTATTCTAATAGTTATAAGTCCTGGCGCATCTGTCGCCTGGATGGACATTTGGCCTATGACTATACGAGCGAAGATGACACGAGCGAAAATGCTAAACGCGAAGATGATCTACCACCCACCACGCGGGAATGGCATGTTTATCACAAAGGTGTGGCACCCGCTCCCAAAATTGTGTTGCACCATTTTGACCCGCGCAAGCCTTGTCCCGCACCGAATGTGGTTTTTGTTATCGGTGGCCCCGGAAGCGGAAAAGGCACCATGTGTGAAGTCGCAGAACAGCAACTGGGCTGGGCTCATATTTCAACAGGTGATTTACTGCGTGCAGAACTCGAAGCCAAGGGGCCGCAAGCTGCCACAATAGAAAAATACATTACAGCAGGCGAGCTTGTACCAAACGAGATAATGGTGACATTACTTAAAGACGGCATGGAACTCTTGACTCGTACCACCGGTAATAACAATTTTCTTCTCGATGGCTTTCCACGCTCGTTAGATAACATGGAAGCCTGGTATGACATTTTTGGACGTGAAGCTGAATTACCCATGATGCTGTATTTTGAATGCCCCTACCCAGAGCTTGAGAAACGCATTATGGGCAGAGCCAAATACTCAGGCAGAAGCGACGACAACATCGAGAGCCTAAAACTACGATTTGATACTTATAAAGAAGAAACACTGCCCACGGTCGAGCTGTTTAAACAGAACAATAAATGCATTGAGATTGACACCAGCCCCGATCGCGAAACGGTGTATAAAAAAGTCTCTGCAAAGCTGGCTGGACTGACAGATAAATCGGAAATCAAAACAGCATTGACTGAGAAATCTGAAATGTTATTAGGGCTGCGGCCTTATCCGCGTAAGAAATAACAGTAATGAGAAAAAGGTAACTAGCGAGGTTCAGCGATCAACCTTCGGCTCTAAAACAAAATAAGCATACTTCAATCCTTCATGCTCCAGGTCTTGCCTGGAGCACTGTTTCCAATCTTTCCAATCAAAACTCTCTAACCACACATCACCTTCGTACTCGTGATCAATAACTGTGAGATAAAGCCTGTCAGTGATCGGCATAGCCTCACTACACAAATTAGCCCCACCAATAACAACGACCTCTGATGCGGCAACGTCACTTTTATTTTTTAGTACCCATTGGGATGCCTGCGCAATAGCATCATCCAGCGACGAACAAACGTGCACGCCATTCCCATTACCAACATCATCAAAGCGCCAATCACGATTACGGGTAACAACAAAGTTGGGCCTGCCGGGCAATGGCCTGCCAATCGATTCAAACGTTTTGCGACCCATGATAATGGGCTTACCCATAGTCACTTCTTTAAAATAGGCTTGCTCACCCGGAATATGCCACGGCATACCATTGGCTTTACCGATGAGTTTGTTCTTATCCATTGCCAGCATCATGGCAACATCAATCTTATATTGTGGTGTGTCAGCATTCATAGCGGGCAGACTCTTAAACAGCAACTTCAGCTTTTATCGCATCGTGCGGCTCGTACCCGACCACCTCGAAATCATCAATTTTATAATCATCAATACTGACAGCCTTACGGTTAAGTTTCATTTTAGGAAACGCACGCGGCTTGCGCTTTAGTAGTTCAGTAGCCTGATCAAAATGATTTAAGTACAAATGCGTGTCCCCTCCAACCCAGACAAGCTCTCCTGGTGTAAGACCTGCCTGTTGCGCTAGCATAAGTTGCAGCGATACCGCACCAACAAAATTGAACGGCGCGCCTAAAAAGAGATCGACAGATCGCTGCAGCAATAAGCAATTCAGTTTCCCATCGGAGGTAACGTGATACTGATAAACCATATGGCAAGGGGGCAAGGCCATCGAACCCACGTCAGCAACATTCCAACCATGAAAAAGCATTCGACGGCTGGATGGATTCTCACGCAGTGTGTGTATTAAATCAGCGATTTGATCATACTCTTTACCATCCGCACCCAGCCAGCGCCGCCATTGTTTCCCATAGACGGGCCCAAGCTCCCCCCAACGAGCGGCAAAATCGTTGTCACTTTTTATTCGATGCTCAAAATCATCTTGCGAAATTTTCTCGCCTGTCTCTTTTTGGTAGCTGGCAAGTGGCCAGTCGGTCCAGATTTTTACGTTCTCTTTTAATAGCGGTTGTATGTTAGTGCCACCGGTCAGGAACCAAAGCATCTCCTTGACAGCCGTTTTCCAATACACGCGCTTGCTGGTTAGAATGGGAACGGTACCATCAGACAAATCGAATCGAACCATCGTGCCAAACAGCGAACGTGTGCCAACACCGGTGCGATCAACACGTTCATCGCCACGCTCCATCACACTCTCGATTAGGTCGAGGTATTGAAATTCAGGATGTCTCATAGCTGTCCTTACGCTTTTTGATTTTTATAAGCAAAGAACATTAACGCGGCACCAATGATTATCATAGGCAACGACAACAACTGGCCCATGGTTAACCATTCCATTGCGATAAAACCTAAATGTGCATCTGGCTCTCTGACAAATTCAACCAGAAAGCGGTAGATGCCATAACACAGTGTAAAGAACCCGGAAACTGCCATGCGCGGTCGAGGCTTACTGGAGAACCACCAAACCAGACAAAACAGAATCACCCCTTCGCCTATCATTTGATAAATGGGGTTCGGGTGTCGAGGCTCGGGCCCACCGGCAGGAAAAACCATACCCCAGGGCACATCGGTCACACGACCGTACAACTCGCCGTTAATAAAGTTACCCAGACGCCCTGCCCCAAGGCCAATGGGAAACGCCGGCGCGATAAAATCAGCGACTTGAAAAAAGCTGCGATTGGTGGAGCGACCATATAGCCAGAAAGCCACCAGCACACCAATAAAGCCACCGTGAAATGACATACCACCGCGCATAGGGTTCAGGGTACCTAAGGGGTCACTGAACAATTGATCGGTCTGATAGAAAAGTGCTGAGCCGAGCTTGCCGCCGACAATGACACCAAAGACGATATAAAACACAATGTCGCCGATCTCATCGGGCTGCCATCCAGAGCCGGGTTTTGCTGCGCGATATTTGGCCAACCACCAACCCATTAGAAAGGCCAGCAAATACATAATGCCGTACCAGGCAATGGTGAAGGGGCCCAGGCCAAAGAACGGACCAAATTCGAAAGCTATTGGGTTGAAGTTAGGATGTTGCAACATAGCTGTAGCGCTTTTCGCTGTTGGAAAGCACTAATTATACGGGTTTACAGCAAACGCGCGATAAACCCTTTTAGATAAAGTGTTTCAGGCATGGCAGCGTTAACCGGGTGGTCATGAGCCTGCTGAAAGCTGTGCAATATTTGTAAGCCCTGCATGTTCTTGGGCACGCCAGAACGCATGGCTTGCTGCAAGTCGTGCTGAGCAAAGGCCTGCGAGCAAGATGCACTTAGTAGTATACCGCCAGGTTTTAATAATTTTAAGGCCAGACGATTATTAAGAGCGTAATGCCTGACTCCTGCATCACGGTCTTTTTTGCGTTTTATAAACGCCGGCGGATCAAGAACAATAACGTCGAATCGCTCACCATCAGAAAAAAGCGAACGCATTTTTTCAACTGCATCCGCAGCCTCAGCCGTGTAGTTTTCCTGCAGCTTATTGGAGTTGGCATTTTGATTGGCAGCATCAACCGCTGCCTGAGACGAGTCGATTGACAAAGTCTGCGCAGCACCCGCGGTTGCGGCATTTAAACCAAAGCCACCAATGTAACTGTATAAATCCAACACCCGCTTGTCTTTTACCCAGCTGCGCAAATCAAAGCGACTGGTACGATGATCGTAAAACCACCCGGTTTTCTGGCCCAGTTTGGTTGGCACAGTAAAGTCCAAACTGTTTTCGCGAATGTGCAGCTGTGCAGGCGCCGATCCATGCACCCACTCAACGTACAGTGGCAACCCCTCGAGCTCTCGTATTGGCGAGTCGTTTTGCAAACACACTGCATTTGCGCTACAAAGCGTACTCAGTGCATCAACAATGTCGTCTTTGTAAACTTCCATCCCTGCCGTGGTGATCTGCACGACCAACACATCGTTATAACGATCAACAATCAAACCTGGGAGTAAATCGCCTTCACTGTGGACAACACGATAAAAAGGTTCATTAAATAGCGCTTCGCGCATGCCAAGCGCTTGCATTAAACGCTCCCGCAATACAGTTGCATTAAACGCTTGCAGCTTATTGCGACTGGTAATGCGTGCACTGATTAAGGAGGATGGATTTACATAAGCATGCGCCAGAAATTTGCCTGACGAGCTTTCAATGATGGCGTTGCTACCCGGCTCAATGCCCTTCAATGGGGCAAAAGTGGTATCAATTTCGTTGGAAAAAACCCACAAATGCCCTGCGTCCAAGCGGCGCTCTTCTCTTTTTTTAAGTCGAAGGCGCGCAGGGCTTGAGCCCGTCGAATCGGGCATGATGTAGAGCCTTTAGTGCAAAGTGGCCCTTATTATAGGTGGTTTTTTATTTCTTCTGTTGTAGCGCGTCCAGTATCTGGTCTTCGAGCTCGCCGCGGATAGCGATGATCTGACCCAGTCGAGATAAATCTTTGGCAAGCATTTCAATGTCTTCGGCAGAACCTTCGAAAGCATCGTACTTGTCGTTAAAATCCACCAAAAAGTCAGTGGTTTCTGCTATGGCTGGATACACCTCGTCGGAGGTTTCTTTCACGGTAACACGGCGCTCTTTGCCCTCAATGATGCGCTGGTACACTTCGAAGTGGCCCATTGCAGTGTAATCCACCATGATCTGGCAGAATCTGCGCAACTGCTTGGCATTAACCGAATGAGGCTCCAGCTCACGCTTTTCGAACGAACTAACACCCGATAGTTTGCAATAACTAACGACAACATCTTGTCGGAGTTTGATCAATGAATCGATCGTGTTTTGAAGACGCTCACGGCGATCCACCATGGGTGCATTCTGTGATTCATCAATTTTTGCGTTTTGAGATGCCATTATTTTCTCCGCGCCAGCGAGTTAATTTAGTCAGTATTATTGTTTGTAAAGCAAGGTTACTGCCACCACCAGTCGCAATTTAACCACACTTGTCAGCAATTTCCCACACTTATCGATAAGTTTACAAATACGCCATAACTGAATGAAAATCATCAAGATATTTACTTGACAATACGCCGTATTGAACTAGTCTGCCCAGACAATCAGGTGATGCTGCCATTCCACCAGCGGGACAGTCGTTTCAGAAAAACAACGCCCTGCTACCGAGATACCGGCATCCTGAACACTGGCTGGGTCGCCACTGATCAGCGGGTGCCAATCTGACAAGGGTAAGCCACGGGCCAATTTCACGTAAGCACAACTGGCCGGTAGCCAGCTGATTTTCTGTTCATCAAGGGGGCGAATCTGCAAGCAATCGGGAACATGATCAAAGCGATTTTTATAGTGTTTACAGCGGCAGGTGTTGGTATCGAGAAGCTGACAGGCAACATCGGTAAAATGTATATCGCCACTTTCTTCGTCTTCAAGCTTGTGCAAACAACACCGACCACAACCATCACATAAAGATTCCCACTCTGCATCGCTAAGTTCGTCCAGCGATTTATGTTCCCAAAAACGAAGTGGCTTGTTCATGCTTTACGTTTATCCCTGATGGTAGTCGACCACTCGCTGTACTTCTTCGGTCGATCCCATGATGACCGGCACGCGCTGATGCAAGTTATCAGGCTCTATATCCATAATAGAAACCAAACCGGTGTGCGCCATGCCGCCAGCTTGTTCAATCAACATGCCCATTGGATTAGCTTCGTAGAGTAATCGCAGTTTGCCTTGCTTACCCTCTTTGATCATACGCTCATCAAGCGGGTACATAAAAATACCACCTCGACACAATATGCGATGAATATCGCCCACCATTGAACCGGCCCAACGCATATTAAATGCTTTACCTATCGGACCTGATTTACCCGCAACGCATTCAGCTATGTAACGTTTTACCGGTGACTGCCAATGTTCTGAATACGCTGCATTAATAGCGAATTCGTTAGTCGCCTCAGGCACCTGCATATCAGGGTGTGTTAATACAAAAGCATCCTTTGCGTTGTCCAGCGTAAATCCAAACGTACCTGACCCGAGAGTTATAACCAGCATACTTGCCGAGCTATACAAACAATATCCAGCACAAACTTGTTTTCGGCCACTTTGTAAAAAGTCATCATCGTTTGGCGCTTTGGCATCGCGGTGTTCAGTGATAGAGAAAATAGTACCCGTTGCACCATTAACGTCAATATTGGAAGAACCGTCCAGTGGGTCAAAGGTTAGCAAGTACCTGCCACGCTGATGTTGTTCTGGAATAGGATAATGATTATCCATTTCCTCTGACGCTAAGCCCGCTACTCTGCCCGTGCCTTCAGTTAGCTCAATGAATACATCGTTAGCGATAATATCCAGTTTCTTTTGATCTTCACCCTGCACATTTTCCCTACCCGCAGCCCCGAGCACACCAGCAAGCTCACCACGTCGAACAAGGTCAGATAGCTCAATACATGCTTTGGCAATATCGGCAAGCAAGCCACGCAAATCTGCCTGGTCAGCAGGCAACTGCGCCATGTGTTTTTCTAAAAACTGATCGAGCGTGACACCTTGTTGCATTACTCTGTCTCCACCATATCGAAATCATCTTTTACAGCACCGCAATCGGGGCAACACCAGTTGAGCGGCACATCACTCCAGCCTGTCCCGGGTGCCAGGCCCTCCTCAGGTGCGCCAGCCGCCTCATCGTATTTCCAACCGCAAACGGTACACATATATTTTTTGTATTCACTGTTCATGCCCTATCGATTGTAGCTGACAATATCCAGGCTTTACTGCCGCCCATGGCAAGGTTGGCATGGTAAATTGTGCGCATAGAAATCATCCGGAGCAAAACCCTTGAGCAACGCTGAATCCCTGTTTGAACGAGCCCGTAAGGTCATTCCTGGCGGTGTGAACTCACCTGTGCGCGCATTTGGCAGCGTTGGTGGCACACCGCGCTTTATCCAAAGCGCAAAAGGCGCTTACGTGACCGACTCTGAGCAACAAGAATTAATCGACTACGTTGGTTCATGGGGCCCAATGCTGTTAGGGCACGCCCATCCGGATGTTATTCAAGCGGTGCAACAGGCGGCGGCCCACGGCTTAAGCTTTGGCGCACCAACCGAGCTTGAAACCCAAATGGCCGAATTGCTGTGCAAAATCGTACCCTCAATTGACTCGGTTCGCATGGTCAGCTCTGGCACCGAAGCCACCATGAGTGCCATTCGACTTGCACGCGGTTTTACCGGTCGAGACAATATCGTCAAGTTTGAAGGCTGTTATCACGGCCATTCTGATTCGCTGTTGGTTAAAGCAGGCTCTGGCGCGTTGACGTTAGGTGTACCAAATTCGCCAGGCGTACCCGCCGCTTTTGCTCAGCACACATTAACCCTGCCGTTTAACGATATTGATGCGCTCGACGAGTTGTTTACTAATCAAGGCGACTCTATTGCCTGCATTATCGTTGAGCCCATTGCTGGCAACATGAATTTCGTTGAGCCCATTCCGGGGTTTCTGGATAGCCTGCGCCGCGTCTGCGACCAACACGGCAGCGTGCTCATATTTGATGAGGTCATGACAGGTTTCAGGGTAGCACTCGGTGGTGCACAGGAACGCTACAAAGTCATGCCTGATTTAACAACCTTAGGTAAAGTCATTGGCGGCGGTATGCCGGTAGGGGCTTTCGGTGGCCGTAAAGACATCATGGACCATATCGCCCCGGTGGGTGCTGTTTATCAAGCCGGCACTTTGTCAGGCAACCCTATCGCTATGGCAGCTGGTATCACAACATTAAACTTGTTATCGGTCCCGGGCTTTCATCAACAACTCGACGATACCTGTGGTCAGCTAATGTCAGGCTTACGCGAACTTGCCAGCAAACACAAGGTGGATTTCTGTGCTGCACATGCAGGCGGTATGTTCGGCCTGTTTTTTTCCGACGCGCCCAAGGTAAGTAGCTTTCAACAAGTCATGGCCTGTAACGCTGAGCACTTTAAAATTTTCTTTCATAGCATGCTGGAGCACCATGTGTATTTAGCACCTTCTGCATTCGAAGCAGGATTTATCAGTGCCGCACACACTAAAAAAGAATTAGACAAAACACTTAGTGCCGCAGATTCAGCTTTTGCAAAAATTGCCAGCAGCTAACTAACTTACAACAATCACCAGCAGTTGCTAAAAATGACGGGCATGAGCATCGCTATGTGGTCTGGTCCACGCAACATTTCCACGGCGATGATGCGCTCATGGGAAAACAGAGGCGACTGCGCGGTTATTGATGAACCGTTTTATGCGTACTTTTTAAAGCACACCAACATTGACCACCCGATGAGCGATCAGATAATTGCAAACCATGAAAACAATCTACCGACGATCATAGAGCAATTAAGCACACAACCAAAAAAAGGCGTGTTCTACCAGAAACACATCAGCACCCACATGCTAGAACACATGCCACTGACATGGCTAAACAAAGTACAAAACTTGTTTCTTATCAGAGACCCTCGTTACATGGTGGCCTCTTACACGGCCAAACGCGTTAATACAACGGCCAGCGATCTTGGCTACACGCAACTACAGAAAGTATTTGAGTACAGCCGGAATTTGGCAGGACAAAAAACCTTAGTCCTTGATAGTCGACGGTTTCTGGAACAGCCTGAAAAACACCTGCGTTATATTTGTGACCACCTTGATCTAAAATTTGAACAAAGCATGTTGTCCTGGCCTAAAGGTGAACGCAGCTCGGATGGTATATGGCATAAGCACTGGTACGACTCGGTTAAAGGCAGCACCGGATTCGGGAAACCAAGATCAACGCTGCCAGTATTAAACAGCAATCAACAAGCTTTGGTCGATCAGTGCATGCCGCACTTTGAGGAACTCAATCGGCATGCACTGGTTATAAACTAACTGCCTTTTAAAAATAGAACTTCAAACCCAGACTGACCGCTGATATGTCTTTAAACAAGCCATCATCGCGTACGTAGCGCATGTAGTCTGCGGTTAAGTCAGCACGTTTACTTATTTTTGTTTCAAGACCAGCACCGTATGAAAAACCATAGCGCTCATCAGAGAAATCGGCGCCGTTTATGGTTTGCGTTAAGGTCACGGCACTGTAACCACCTAGCGCATAAAAAGCGCTGTTAAATCCAATGGGAACATAGCCCTTCAAATACGCGCCTGCGTAAGTGGTGCCAAAACTATCGTATGCTGAATCACGCTTATCAGCACCAAAGCCAAAGTGCGCTTCTATATCCAGGTTTTCACTCACTGGCATACCGAGTCTAAAGCGTAAGCCCATGGGGTTGAGTTCGCCATCGAGATTGTCTTGAACGGTCACTGATGTGCCGTCAATAGTGATGTAGCTGCTGGCAGATGCCGTTGTTGCCGCCGTGAGGCCAAGAAATGTGGCTATGAATAACAGTTTTCGCATTATGAGCTCCTGATTTGTCATTGCTGTCAGGAACACAGCTTACTGGCTCAAACTGAACGCCATCTGAACGTGACGCTGTGGCGTTACACAGCGTTACCAATGTCTCAAATATCGGACGTTTTATAGTCAGACAATGGCGGGCACGAACAAATCAAGTGCTTATCGCCATATACGTTGTCCACTCGTGACACCGGTGGCCAGTATTTATCAGCCACTGCCATCTGCTCAGATGGGTAAGCCGCCAAATGACGACTATACGGTCGTTGCCAATCATCATCGAGTAAACCGGCTGCCGTATGTGGTGCATTGACCAGTGGATTGTTATCCGTAGGCCATGTGCCATCTCGTACTTTGCAGGCTTCAGCATAAATGAGCAACATGGCATCAATGAAGCGATCTATTTCAACCAGTGATTCACTTTCAGTTGGTTCAACCATTAAGGTACCCGGCACCGGAAAACTCATGGTCGGCGCATGAAATCCATAGTCCATCAGTCGCTTGGCGATATCATCCACTGATATACCCATGTTTTTTTTCATTGCGCGTGTGTCGAGTATGCATTCGTGCGCAACACAGCCTTGCTGACCACGGTACAGAATCGGGTAATGCGTGGAGAGGCGATGAGCAATGTAGTTAGCGTTTAATATGGCAACATCGGTTGCGTGCTTTAAACCAGACTTGCCCATCATACGAATATACATCCACGTGATCGGTAAGATCATCGCACTGCCCCATGGCGCCGCACTGACTGCACCAACTGTAGATTCTAATTCCTGATGGCCTGGTAAAAATTCGCTTAAGTGTTTACCCACACCAATAGGCCCGACACCAGGGCCACCGCCACCGTGCGGAATACAAAATGTTTTATGCAAATTCAGATGCGATACGTCACCGCCAAATTTACCCGGTTTAGCAACACCTACCATGGCATTTAAATTAGCACCATCAATATAAACCTGACCACCCGCTGCATGCACCCGCTCGCATACGTCCGTAACACCCGCTTCAAACACGCCATGGGTAGATGGGTAGGTGATCATGATGCCTGCGACCTCACTGCCGTGCTCATCAAGCTTCTTTTGTAAATCATCAATATCGACATTGCCAGCATCGTCGCAATCAACCAGTACCACGCTCAAACCACACATTTGTGCACTGGCAGGGTTTGTACCGTGCGCCGATGTGGGAATAAGACATTTTGTTCTTTTCGTGTCGCCTCGACTTTCGTGATAACGCTTTATTGCCAGCAAACCGGCGTACTCACCCTGACTACCCGCATTAGGTTGCAGTGACATGGCATCGTAACCGGTGCATTCACACAACATACGTTCAAGGTCGGTAATTAAAGCGCGATAACCTTGTGTTTGCTCTGCCGGGGCAAACGGATGAATGTCACTGAACTCTGGCCAGGTTATTGGTTCCATTTCGGAAGCCGCGTTTAACTTCATGGTGCATGAACCCAAAGGAATCATTGCCCGGTCCAGAGCAATGTCTTTATTAGCCAGGCCACGCAAGTAACGCATCATGTCGGTTTCGCTGTGATACGAATTAAAACAAGCTTGAGACAAATAACCGGAGGCACGATCGGCTTGTGCGTTACGACCATCAGGCTCTTGTAAATTGACCTGATCGATTGCAACGTTAGCCAACGCTGCAACGGTAAATTTCAGATCTTGAGTGGACGTGGTTTCGTCGAACGATACGCTGACGTGCTTGTTATCCACTTTACGGACGTTGTACCCGTAGCCTAAAGCACGTGCCACACAAGCATCGGCATCATCACTTTGTACATGCAACGTATCGAACCAACGCGTATTAATCACGGTGACACCAAGCGAACTTAAGGTCGCCGCCACCGTATCAGCCGATTGCCTGACACGACTGGCAATTGAACGTAACCCGCTGGGCCCGTGGTAACACGCGTACATGGTTGCAACAATAGCCAGCAACGCTTGCGCCGTACAAATATTAGACGTGGCCATTTCACGACGTATGTGTTGTTCGCGCGTCTGCAAAGCCAGGCGATACGCCGACTCACCAGCAGCCGTAATAGATTCGCCAATTAACCGACCCGGCAGTGTGCGCTTTAGTTTATCGGTTGTAGCCATGTACGCTGCGTGCGGCCCGCCAAAACCCATGGGCACCCCAAAGCGTTGCATGCTACCAATCACTATGTCAGCGCCAGCATCTCCCGGGGCCTCGAGCAACAGCAAAGACAACGGATCAGCTGCCACTATCATCAACGCACCTTGCCCGTGCGCTGCGGTGGCGACAGGTTCAAGATCTATAACCTCACCACATGTTCCGGGGTATTGAACCAACACAGCAAATGCATCGTCACCATTGGCAATTAACTGTTCGCTTAACGCTGAAGCTTCGCAGTGAACAAGTTCAATGCCTAGCGGCTCTGCTCGGGTTCGAATAATATCAAGCGACTGTGGATGACAATCACTGGCCACCAACATGCACGAGCGTTTACCCCTGCATGCACGGTGCGCCATGGCCATGGCTTCTGCAGCAGCTGTACCCTCGTCTAACAATGAGGCATTAGCGATGTCCATGCCGGTTAATTCTGTCACCAGAGTTTGAAAATTAAACAGGGCCTCCAGACGACCTTGCGCAATTTCAGGCTGGTATGGTGTGTAGGCTGTGTACCACGACGGATTTTCAATGATATTACGTTTAATGACCGATGGCGTATGGCAGTCGTGGTAACCCATACCAATCAGGCTGCGTAACACCTGGTTGCGTGACGCTAGTTCTCGCACTTCTGCCAGCGCATCGGACTCGTTGATGCCATCGTCAAGGGCAAGCTCACTGTTCAACGCGATATTGGCTGGCACCACTTTTTTAATAAGGGCAGCCAGACTTGCTTCACCCAGGGTGTCGAGCATGTGTTGAATCTGTTTGTCGTTCGACCCAATATGCCGACGCACAAAATCGCTGCTGAATTGTTGATCTTTCATCGTTATCCTTTTTTGCTTACTAGTCATGCTATCCAGTGTGGCTAACTATTCTTGCCAACTAGCCTTGCCAACTAGCCTTGCCAACTAGTCCGGTAAACTTTGTGTTAGTCACCAGATGCAACCATATTCGTGTAATCGTCAGGGTCCATCAAATTTTCAACGTCGCTGACATCGTCTGGTTGAATTTTGAAAATCCAGCCTTTCTCATAGGGACTGTCGTTGATCAGTTCCGGGCTGTCGGCCAAATCAGGATTGGAATCGATAATGGTTCCTGCAATAGGCGCATATAGATCTGATGCTGCCTTAACGGACTCAACAACGGCGACCGCTTGCTCAGGTTCGCATTTGGCATCCAGCTCCGGGGTTTCAACAAACACCAAATCGCCTAACTGCTCCTGCGCGTGTTCGGTAATGCCAACGGTCACCGTGCCATCATCATTTATTCGAACCCACTCGTGGGTTGCAGCCAAACGCAGATCACCAGGAATATCCATACAAATCTCCAACAATTAAACATCTTAAAAAAGAACAATTGAGTGTAGTTTCAAAAAGCAACAAGCTAGACAAGCTTGGTAAACGGCAGTCCGACCGGCTCTGCCGCTAAGGGCTTGTCGCGAATCATCACGTCACATCCATCGACCACCGGCTTATTAACTCTGGCCAGTGCAATCGATTTTTGCAAGGTCGGACTAAACGTGCCAGAGGTGACTGTGCCGACGTCTTTACCTGACCGCTGGACCACCTGCCCCGCTCGCATAATGCCTCGTTGATTTAACACCAGCGCAACCTGGTGCACATCGGTACCGGTGGATTTCTGTTCGTAAAGCACATCACGCCCAATAAACTGGCGCTCGCGATCTTGCACATCTACCGCCCAGCCTATGCCTGATTGAACAGGGGAATGTGATTCGTCCAGGTCTTGCCCATAAAGACACATGCCCGCTTCAAGACGTAGCGTATCGCGCGCGCCCAGGCCACAGGGTTTTACGCCTTTCTCTATTAACGCCGTAAATAGACGCGGTGCCAATTCACTTGGCAATACAATTTCCACACCGTCTTCGCCGGTATAGCCAGTGCGTGCAATAAACCACTGACCTTGTTCCAGCACAACGTTAAGCGCAAAGAAGCGTTTCAAGTTCTGAATATCGGCATCCACACCCATCGACTCCAAGGCTTCTGCTGTTTTGGCGACAGCGTCAGGACCTTGAACGGCCAACATGGCAGTGGCGGTAGGCGTGGCAAGCTTTACATCACCTTTTAAGTGTTGTGTGAGCCAGGCAATGTCTTTTTCGCGCGTTCCGGCATTAACGATTAATCTAAATTTAGCATCGTCGAGTTTGTAGGCAATAAGATCATCAATAACCCCTCCCCCTTCATTACAAAGGCAGCTATACAACGCCTGCATTGGCTCAAGTTTGGCGACGTCGTTGGTTAACATGCCACGCAACCATGCTTGCGCATCGTTGCCACTGACATCAATGACGGTCATGTGGGAGACGTCAAACACACCAGCTGATTCCCTGACGCTGTTGTGTTCATCTATTTGTGAGCCATAATGAATCGGCAATTGCCAGCCATAAAAGTCGACCAGTTTTGCGCCTGCATCAATATGTGATTGGTATAGCGGTGTTTTCAAGTCCACGGCATAGGCTTCCTGTTTAGTGCATTGCTCATATGCTTATGCATATGAAAGTACACTTGCAGTTACGATACTTATGCATCGCAGCCCCTCTGTCCGGGAACCTGAGAGATTCAAGCACAGTAGATAAAGTGCTCTTTCCCCTTGGGCGGATTGAATTGGTTTACAAATTCTTAGTTTGCGAACCAAAAAATCACTCTCCAGAGTCGACTGGCTGTGTTGGTCCGGTTGCCTGAGCGTTTCCGGGCGGTTGCGCCTTCGGCGCCGAGCAGTCGTTAGACCGTCGGACTCTCCCAACCAGCTTTCGTCGAAACATAACTATAAATAGCTATGCCACTAAAGTCCAGTGCGACGGCCAACTTTTCTAACAAGAAAGGCACCCAACAGCACGATCATCGCGACGATAAACACCGGCCAATTTCCGGTTCGAGAGTAAACACTCGCACCCAATCGAGGGTAGACAGTGACATCGACAAACCCTTGTGTATTGTGCGCAATAGACTGCTGAATTTGGCCTTTGTAATCAATGACTGACGTCACACCGGTGTTGGTCACACGAATCATTGGTCGCAGCATTTCCCGTGCGCGCATCTGGGCTTTTTGCTGGTGTTGATAAGGCGCGATTTTTTCACCAAACCACGCATCGTTAGAGACGTTCACCAGCACCGTGGCTTCGGGCAAATGCTCTCGTATTTCTTCTCCAAAGACATCTTCATAACATATGGATAATCCCAATGGCTCACCTTTTAAAGTGATAGGTAAATTTGGACCACTACCCCGACCCAGATCGGACATGGGTATTTCAATATAACCGGCCAGCCAGCCAAGCATAAATCGAAACGGCATGTATTCGCCAAACGGGACCAAGTGCCTTTTTTGATACAGTGCTTTTTCACCTGCCAGCTGTCGAACGCTGTTGTAACTTGACTGCCCGTCAGAGTAAAACCCACCCGCCAGAACCTCGATACCTCGAGCATGTAAGTCATTAGCAAACGGCTCGATGACATTCTCGACATTAGCAAAAAAAGTTGGAATGGCAGTTTCAGGCCAAATAATAATATCGGTATCGGTCGGCAAATCCTGCACAGAAAGCCTGGTGTATTGTTCCAGAGAGCTTTGCAAACGCTCACGCGAAAATTTTAGTTCTTGTTTAATATTGGCTTGCACTAAGCGCACGTTCAGATCTGTGCCCTTATCGGTTGATTGTTCAACCTGTTTTAATTGTTCAAGACCAACCACCACACCCAGACTAATAAGCGCAATGCTTAACACTGCCACCCAGCGGCCTACACTTTTATGCCATTGATGCCGAACTACATCGCCCAACACATTAGGCAGCAATGCAATCACAAACCCAATACCATACACGCCAACCCAAGGTGCCAATTCACCAAAAAGGTCGTTGGTTTGGCTGTAACCAATAAGCGCCCACGGAAAACCACCCATGATTTTTGCTCGCGCCAATTCTGCCAACACCCACAAACTGGCGAACAGCAATGCACGCGCAGGCCAAAGAACACCGTTTTTTAAACGTAAATACGCCCAAACGGTAAAGGCCGGGAAAATCGTCATCACCAACACAAACAACAAGGTGACAGCAGCAGCCAGAGGCGCCGTCGCCGAACCAAACATGTAAATGCTGTTATAAACCCAGTTTACCGACAGACCAAAATAGCCAAATCCAAAACACCAACCCGCCCAGAAACCCTGCCTGGGTGTTAGATGCTGAACACTTTGATACAGCACAAACAACAAGACAAAAGCCAGGGACCAGTGCAGCGAGTATGGTGCGAACGTCAGCACCATTAATGCACCGACCAGCAGCAGTAACAAGCACAACCACTTGACAGGAATACTAAGAAGCGCTTTGGAGGTATCCATATTGATGGAAGAGCGTTAGTGGGTTAGGCAGATAAAACAACCTGCAACAAATGTATTCGGCGTGAGTCGGCGACCATCACTCGAAACAGGCAACCATCAATCACGGTTTCCTCACCGTTTTTTGGCATATGCCCAATGTGCTGCATCAATACACCACCAATGGTGTCGAATTCTTCATCACTGAATGAAGTACCCAGGGTTTCATTAAATTCTTCAATCGGTGTCAGGGCGCGAATGGTGAAGTTACCGTCACCATTGTCTTTAATTAACTGCCCTTCATCTTTATCGTGCTCGTCATCGATTTCGCCAACGATCTCTTCAAGCACATCTTCAATAGTTACAAGCCCTGCCACCCCACCGTACTCATCCATGACTATAGCCATGTGATTGCGATCTGCACGAAATTCCTTGAGCAGCACATTAAGTCGTTTGGTTTCAGGTGTGATTGTCGCCGGACGAATTAACGACGCCAGGTCAAACGATTGCTTCGACCCATCGCTGGCGTGACGCAATAAATCTTTTGCCAATAAAACGCCGACGACATTGTCTTTGTCTTCGGATATCACCGGGAACCGCGAGTGACCCGACTTGATGATAACGGGCAGCATTTCTTCAAAAGACGCATCGTCTTCGAGCACCACCATCTGGGCGCGTGGCACCATGATGTCACGCACACGCATCTCGACAACCTGAAACGCGCCTTCGACCATTTGCAAAGTGTCTGCATCGAAAATGTTGCGAGCATGGGCATCACGAAGCAAATCGAGCAGCTCCTCACGATCGCGTGGCTCACCGCCCAAAGCATGGACAATGCGGTCCATTAAAGACCGACTACTGCCATCCGAAGATTCTTCAGTCATGATTGTTTAGCCGACGCAGTGAGATAGGGGTTGTTGATTCCAAGCTTGGATAATATCCGAATTTCATGCGACTCCATAGTATGAGCCGCGTTTTCATCCTGATGGTCTAAGCCTAACAGGTGCAATACGCTGTGCACCAACATATGCGCCCAGTGATGCTCAAGGGTCTTTTTTTGTTCTTGCGCCTCAACTGCCAGCACTTCAGGGCAGACAACGACATCGCCTAACACGACGGTACCGCGCGAACTATTACGCGAACTGGCTTGCAGTGCAGGCACCACAGGCATGTCAGCGGGAAAACTTAACACGTTGGTGGAACGGTCTTTGTTGCGATACGACAAATTTAGCGCACGAATCTCATCGTTGTTGACACAACTAAGTGACACTTCAATATTGTGCTCGCGCCAGGCATCGGGCAAAGCTTCTAGCAAAGTGGGGTAAAGCCACTGTGTCAATTGTGTGTCGGTAGGTAACCACGAGCCAGTGTCTTTTGCTTCAACAGTTGCGCTATTCGTTGCGCTATTCGTTGCGCTGGCTCGATCAAACAGCAAGAACAATTGTGCCTTTTCAAAGCCCGCGTTATGCATGTCAGGACGGAGGTTCTGAGGATTGTTTGGCCAGTTCTTCGGCCTGCAGCTCGGCAGCTTCGTAGGCCGCAACAATACGCTGCACCATTGGATGGCGTACAACATCAGCAGAGGTGAAGTTACAAAAGCCTACGCCGTCTACGCCCTTTAAAACAGACTGAACGTGTTTCAAACCGGACAGTTGATGCTTGGGTAAATCCACTTGAGTCACGTCACCGGTGACAATCGCTTTTGAACCAAAACCAATACGCGTCAGGAACATTTTCATTTGTTCAACGGTGGTGTTTTGTGCTTCATCCATGATCACGCATGAATGGTTAAGCGTGCGACCACGCATGTAAGCCAACGGTGCAATTTCGATGACGTTTCGCTCAACCAGTTTGCCAACACGTTCAAAACCGAGAAACTCATAAAGTGCATCGTATATCGGGCGTAAATACGGGTCGACCTTTTGCATCATGTCCCCTGGCAAAAAACCCAGGCGCTCGCCCGCTTCGACTGCCGGGCGAACCAATACCAGCCGTTGAACCTCATCCAATTCTAATGCTTCAACCGCAGCTGCAACCGCCAGGAATGTTTTACCCGTACCTGCTGGGCCAATGCCAAAGGTCAGGTCACGTGCTTTGATGCTGGTCACGTATTCAATTTGTCTGACACCACGACATTGCACTGTAGCGCGACGAGTCTTGATAATTTCGCCACTGGCAGCGGGCTTGGGGCTTTCTTGCATATGCTCGAGTCCTGCATCCTGAAGATAAAGATGAACACGTTCTGGCGCGAGTTCTTCGGTTTCTGTTGCCGCGTATAAATGTGCTATTAGTTTTTGTGCGTTGGCCACACCATCGTCACTACCAACAACTTCAAATTGATTGCCACGGTTGCTGATTGACACACTAAGGCGTTCTTCAATTTGCTTTAAATGCTCATCGAATTGACCGCACAGGTTGGCCAGGCGGTCATTATCAGCGGATGATATGCGAAACGCTAGTTCGGTCATGCAGGGCTAAGCGTGTTCTGGTGTTCAGAATCGTGCACTTCAACCAACTCGCCGCGCAATGAATTGGGTCGCGCCTCTGTAATTCTGACATTGGCAAATTGACCAATAAGATTGCTGTTGCCCGGAAAATTGACCACACGGTTGTTTTCGGTTCGCCCTGCCATATCACTGGCATCTTTACGTGAAGGCCGGTCAACCAATACACGCTGAACCGTGCCAATCATTGATTGAGAAATAGCAGCCGCTTGTGCGGTGATGGTTTTTTGCAAGATCGCCAAGCGTTCTTTCTTTACCGCCATTGGCGTGTCATCGGTCAAGCTTGCCGCCGGTGTACCCGGTCGTGCACTATAAATAAAACTAAACGAGTGATCGAAGTTTAAGTCGCGGATCAGTTTCATGGTGTTGTTAAAGTCGGCTTCGGTTTCGCCAGGAAAGCCAACGATAAAATCGGACGACAATGTCAAACCTGGTCGCGCTGCCATTAACTTGCGAATTTTGGACTTGTACTCCAGCACGGTATGGCCACGTTTCATTGCAGCCAGTATTCGATCAGAGCCGCTTTGAACCGGCAAGTGTACAAAGCTGACAAGTTCGGGCACGTTTTCAAACGCCTCTATTAAAGAGTCACTGAATTCGACCGGGTGTGAGGTGGTAAAGCGAATTCGCTCAACACCATCAATCGCCGCAACGTAATGGACCAGCAATGCAAGGTCTGCGATTTCGCCGTCGTGCATAGGACCACGATATGCGTTAACGTTTTGGCCAAGTAAATGAATTTCACGTACGCCCTGCGCAGCCAGTGCCACAACTTCAACCAATATGTCGTCAAGTGGACGACTGATTTCTTCGCCACGCGTGTAAGGCACAACACAAAAACTGCAGTACTTGCTACAGCCTTCAATGATGGATACGTAGGCGATTGGGCCATCGGCCTTCGGCTCGGGCAAACAATCGAATTTTTCAATTTCAGGGAAGCTGATATCAACCACAGGCTTTTGCGTTTTGACAGAACGATCGAGAAGCTCTGGCAATCGATGCAGTGTTTGAGGCCCAAACACCAGGTCAACAAAAGGTGCACGTTCGTGAATAGCGTCGCCCTCTTGACTGGCAACACACCCACCGACGCCAATTACCACGTCTTTTCGAGCATCTTTTAAAGGCTTCCATCGACCAAGTTCACTGAACACTTTTTCTTGCGCCTTTTCACGAATCGAACAGGTGTTCAACAGCAAAATATCGGCTTGTGATGGGTCGTCTGTGGCTTCAACCGGGCCATCGTCAGCAAGCACGTCCAGCATCTTCGCCGAGTCGTACTCATTCATCTGACAACCATGGGTTTTGATGAATACTTTTTTTGTCATTGCTACCGGATTTGCCGGTGATTTACCAGGGAATACGAAGGGTACACGGTTTGGTTAAAACCTGCAGTGGATGCGGTTCACAGATGCCTGAACAGAATTAATGGGGACGGAGGGATTTATTATTGTCCACAAAATATTTGTGGACAATAATAAATCCCTCCGTCCCCATTAATTCTTTAATACTTTGATTTTGTTGGAATTTTTAAATTATTAATAGGTCAACTCCTTAGCCGGAACAATCATTGCTAAAAACATTTACACTACGGCCGCAATTAAATATTTAATAACACTGCCCTCTATTTGAATCACTGTCCATTATGACCGGCAACACTAAATCAGCCAATGATCTCAATGCGCAGCGCCGTCGTGCGGTGCAGCTACGGCTATCGGGCAGCACTCTGGCTGATGTGCGTCAGGAGGTTGGCCTGAGCACACCCACTATCGTGGCGGCAGTCAAAGCATTTAAAACCGGTGGCTGGGCTGCGGTCGACGTTAAACCCCGTGGCAGACCTCGACACAATGAAACCCGTGAATCTTCCACCGCCAATGCGCGACCTGCCCTGCTGGCGCATTTGCTCAGCGATAACGCACATGGATTGTGGACGACTAAGCGAGTCAAAGACTGGCTGAAAAAAGAGCGACAACTCGACGTCAGCGTGCAAACCGCTGCCAAGCATTTACAGTCCTGGGAACTGCTGCCAGAAGATCAATGTCGCCGCTCGATGGCAAGTTCGGCCTCGGCCATGCAAACCTGGCTCGCAGGTGCGTACGAAGACTTCAAGCTACAGGCAAAAAATAACAGCGCAACTGTGTTGTGGGTAGGAATGCAAACCACTGAAGGCAACACGCCGGAAGACAATGCTACCCAACTGTTCGCACACACACTGCGTGGTAGAGCGTTGTGGATGCAGTTTCAAAAAGCCCCGACGGCTCAAGACTACAAACTGTTTTTCTCGCAATTACTAATTGAATACCCCAAAGGCATCGCATTGGTGCTGCCTGATAAAAACATCAGCGAGCAAGCGAAAAAGATGCAAACGCCTGGCGACGCACCCCTAATTTGTATAAATACTGAAAAAGGATTACCCATGAGTCAACCACTACCCAGCACTCGCAGTGCGGCGAATCAGGCTTTAAATAAAGACAATGCCACAGCCCCTGCACAGACCGCTGGTTCTTCAGCTCTGCCGACTTCAGAAAACGGCTTAACGCATTTACAAAGACTTGAAGCTGAAAGCATTCAAATCATGCGCGAAGTTGTGGCTGAGGCAGAAAACCCCGTTATGCTTTATTCAATCGGAAAAGACAGTGCAGTTATGCTGCACTTGGCGCGCAAAGCATTTTTCCCTGCGCCCCCGCCTTTCCCGTTATTGCATGTGGATACCACATGGAAATTTCAGGAAATGTATCGCTTCCGCGACAACATTGCACGGGAGCTTGGCTTCGAGCTATTGACCCACACAAATCAAGAGGGTGTTGATAAAGGCGTAAACCCATTTACCCATGGCTCAGCACTGCATACCGACATCATGAAAACCGAGAGCTTGAAACAAGCTCTGGATAAACACGGATTTGACGTAGCGCTTGGTGGTGCACGACGTGATGAAGAAAAGTCGCGCGCAAAAGAACGCGTGTTCTCGTTTAGAACATCACAGCATCGATGGATGCCAAAAGACCAGCGACCTGAACTGTGGAATGTGTACAACACACGCAAACAACCCGGTGAAAGTATTCGTGTATTCCCCTTGTCAAACTGGACGGAGCTCGATATTTGGCAGTACATCCACTTGCAGAACATACCGGTTGTGCCATTGTATTTTGCAGCAGAACGCCCCGTGGTTGAGCGCGATGGCTCTTTGATCATGGTGGATGATGATCGCATGCCATTACACGAAGGCGAAGTTCCGATGATGCGACAGGTACGATTTCGTACTTTGGGATGTTACCCGCTTACCGGCGCTATTGAATCTACTGCAACCACGTTGCCAGAAATTATTCAGGAGATGCTGTTAACCAAAACATCAGAACGACAAGGGCGGATGATCGATCACGACCACACCGCGTCAATGGAAAAGAAAAAACAGGAGGGCTACTTCTAATGCATACCGAATCTAACAAATTAATCGCCGAAGATATCAACCAGTATCTTAAAATCCATGAAAGCAAAAGCATGTTGCGTTTCATTACCTGCGGCAGCGTGGATGATGGTAAAAGCACACTGATCGGCCGTCTATTGTACGAATCAAAAGCCCTGTTTGAAGATCAACTGGATGCAGCAGAGGCAGACTCAAAAAAATGGGGCACGCAAGGCAGTGAAATTGACTTTGCCCTGCTAGTGGATGGTTTGGCTGCAGAACGTGAGCAAAGCATTACGATTGATGTTGCTTACCGATTCTTTGCGACTGACAAAAGAAAATTTATCGTTGCCGATACGCCCGGACACGTGCAGTACACCCGCAACATGGTCACTGGAGCATCAACTTGCGATGTGGCTATTGTGCTGTGTGATGCACGGCAGGGCATACTCGCACAAACTCGCCGGCATTCTTATCTGGCATCACTGCTGGGCATACGAAATGTTGTGCTGGCAGTGAATAAGATGGATTTACAAAACTACGATGAAGACGTATTCAATAAAATAGTTGATGAGTACAAAACGTTTGCCAGTGATCTGCGTTTTGAAAACATCACCGCTATTCCTTTATCGGCGTTGCACGGTGACAACATTGTTGCAAAAGGCACCAACACCCCTTGGTACCACGGCACCACATTACTCAGCTATCTTGAAACGGTAAAAGTGGACACTGACATTATGCGTGAAGCACCTTTTCGCATGCCTGTGCAGTGGGTAAATCGCCCTAATCTGGATTTTCGTGGCTTTGCCGGCACAGTGGCCAGTGGTGAAATCCGCCCTGGCGATAATATTCGCGTGCAGCCATCGGGAAAAACCAGTTCGATAAAAGACATCATCACTCAGGATGGTGAACTGGAAAAGGCTGTTGCCGGACAATCTGTGACACTCACCCTGACAGATGAAATTGATATTTCACGCGGTGATGTTATTTCAACCACGGACCAACCAGCTAGCTCTGCCGACCAGTTTGAAACCACGATTGTATGGATGGACGAAGAGCCTTTATTACCGGGACGCCCTTACCTGTTAAAGGTTGGAGCGCAAACTATTCCTGCCACAGTCACAACAATCAAACACGAGATAAACGTGGATTCGCTGGAGCACGTTGCGGCGAAGCAGTTAGAACTTAACGCAATCGCCGTGTGTAATATCAACACCGATCAAGCCATCGCTTTCGATGCTTATGAGGATAATCGCGAGATGGGCGGCTTTATCTTGATTGATCGCATCACCAACGCGACTGTTGGTGCTGGCATGTTGCACTTTGCCCTGCGCCGCTCAGATAACATTCACATGCAAGCTGTCGATGTCGATAAGCAAAAACGCAGTGAGCTTAAAAGTCAAAAAGCCTGTGTCGTCTGGTTTACTGGCCTTTCAGGTGCAGGTAAATCAACTGTGGCCAATATAGTTGAAAAGAAACTCGCCGCCATGGGCCAGCACACTTATCTGTTGGACGGCGACAACGTTCGACACGGATTAAACAAAGACTTAGGGTTCACCGATGCAGATCGGGTGGAAAATATACGTCGTATTGGCGAAGTGGCAGGATTAATGGTCGACTCAGGGCTCATTGTACTCACGGCGTTTATTTCACCGTTCCGATCAGAACGAGCATTGGCACGTAGCCTGGTCGACGATGGCGAATTTATGGAAGTGTTTGTTGAAACACCATTGAGTGTTGCCGAATCACGCGACCCTAAAGGGCTGTATAAGAAAGCGCGTCAAGGCGATTTGAAAAATTTCACCGGTATCGACTCGCCATATGAAGCTCCTGAGAACCCGGAAATTTTGGTTGATACATCAGCTCTAAGTGCCGAGCAGGCAGCCGAAAAAGTGGTTGCAGAGCTGCGAAGAAAAGGCGTGTTGTCGCCTGCACCATAGCGATTGTTTTCAAGCGCATTAACCGAGTCGGCATTGCGCCGACTCGGACTACAAAACTTATCTAACCCCTGTATTAGTACGGTCTAAACAACACAACATTGCGTTGATTAGAACACTTACCGTATATCAATTAAATATCAATGATACAATACTAGCTCAATCCAGTACGCTAGTTTTTTCAAGACAAGGGCCTGTCATAACTGCTTGAGAGTGGAGCTATGTCAAATAAAACGCAAACGCCTTTGTATATAAAAATCAGCGATATGATTGCCCGGGAAATCCAGACGGGCATTTTATTGAACGGGGACAAGCTTCCCCCAGAGAGGCATCTCGCTGCTCAATTGAGCGTGTCGGTGGGAACGCTGCGTAAAGCCCTGCTCGAACTTGAAAGCAAAGATATGTTGACTCGCATTCATGGCTCTGGCAACTACGTTCACAAACTTGTCGATAATGAAATTGCCTGTCCTCTTATTCGCCTGCAACCAATCAATGGCGAAGCCACACATCATGCTCACCTTTTGAGCTTAGACAAACTCAGTAAGCCTGCCGACTTACCCAAACTGGGTACATCAGATAGCGTCTATCGATTCAGATGCCAGCGAATGATGGGCACGGAGCGCACCGCAATTGAGGAAATCTGGCTGGACGCAAGCTATGCCGACTCAATTGAACCAGACGACGTAGGTGAGTCTATGTATAACTTTTACAAACAAACATTAGGCTTTTGGATTACTCAGGCAGAAGACAGAGTCAGCCTGTCTACAAAACCAGCATGGGCACCAGCACAATGGCCAAGGGTCGATAAAGGGTTTTGTGGTTACATTGAGCGATTATCAAAAGACAATGCCGACCAGTTTGCTGAATATGCTCGAATCTGGTTTGATCCAACTATTGTACAGTTTGTGTCCCATAGCGAATCTACAAAAAAAATCGGAGTCACGCTACCGCAAGGAAAGACTAACTCGCCAGTCTAACTCGCCAGTCTAACTCGCGAGTCTAATTCGCGAGTCTAATTAGCCAAGGGCTAACTCGCCAGACCAACGGCCTCCACCGGAGCGCTAATGTTATCAGCAGGGTCAAACTGCAATACCGACCCATAAAACCAAAGTTCCAACTTTAACGCACGTATGCTGTTTTTCGTTATTCGAAATCCGTGCTGCTCGCCTTCGAATAACACATAGGCATGGGGCAGCCCTTTAGCAGCAGCGGCATCGATAATTGCAGCCGATTGATTCGGCGGCACTATTTTGTCTTCATCGCCCTGCAAAACCAATATTGGGCAACTGAGTTTGTCGGCATGATGTATCGGTGAACGAGCAACGTAAGTCGCCTTGTGCTCAGGATAGGGTCCACCAAGTAACCCATCCAGATATCGACTTTCAAATTTGTGGGTATCCCCCGCCAACATTTCCAAATCAGTTACCCCGTATAGACTGGTTCCACCGGCGAACAGCTCACTGGTTTGCAGAGCGCGCAATACTGTTAAGCCTCCAGCAGACCCACCTCTTATTACCATGCGTTGTGCATCGACCAAACCTTTTTGTGCAAGATACGCTGTAGCGGCAACGCAATCTTCCACATCGACTACACCCCAATGCCCATTCAGTAGACGCCTGTACTCGCGACCAAAGCCGGATGAGCCACCGTAATTAACATCGACCACGGCAATGCCTCTGCTGGTCCAATATTGAATACTCAAGTTTAAGCTTGGTGTTGAGTGACCAGTGGGGCCACCGTGCCCCATAACAATTAACGGTGGTAATTCATTGTCTAAACCAGCCAGGTCCTGACCTGCTGGTGGGTAAAAGAACGCGTGTGCTTGACGAGCACCAGATGCAAATTCAATAGCCTGCGGAACACATAGCCATTGATCATCAATTTTTAATGACTCTGCCGGTTTCAATAGTTTAGCGTTATCGTTTAAGCGGCATGTGTGCCCGGCGATACATGCTGGTAAGTTTGCCGATTGAGCATGCATTATCACACCACCCTCGTCATCGGCCGCTATGCTGGCAAATGAACAAAAAGACGTTTTTAACAATGCCGTGTTGCCGCTTTCATCGAGCAGATAAAGCTGATCACTCGCAGCGATCGTGACCAACAAAGCAAAGTCAGACGCAACGCCTCGTAGCTCCACAAAGCGCTGTGTGCCGAACGACCATGCAGGTGTTCCGACTTCCCTGTCATCAAATTGCGTGAGCTGTTTGTACTGCTGTGAGGTTGGCGTGTATTGATATAAATTCCACCAACCAGATTCATCGCTGGCATAAACCAGCCGCCCATCGGCCGCCCACAACGCACCCATAACTGATTCGGTGTCTGACCCGGCAATCAGGCGTGTATTTTTTAGGCTGAAGTCAGCCTGCACATCAGCCACCATTAACTGAGTTCCGTCCCATGGCATTTGCGGGTGCGACCATTGAACCCAACTTAACTGACTGGCATCGGGCGATAATCTTGGAGTTGAATAAAAATCTACTCCATCAGCAGAGCCACCAACAATCGTCACACAACTTTGTCGCTGCTGATTGGCAGTGTTGGCTATAACCACAATTTCATTAACAGGTGACTCTGGCTCGTCATTGTGGCGTTCGCGCACACACACGATATAGTTACCGTCGGGGCTGACGCATCCATCAGCGTATCGGTGTGCATGCTTCACCGCTGGTACAGGCGTTAATGGCACCGGGTCTTGACGTTGGTCTGTGTCCAGGTGATTGACCCGGTACAAGCGTTGATCGTCCCAATGTACAAAATACAAATACGTTGCATCAACCCACCATGAACCGCCTCCGTATTCATGAACGCGTGTTCGAGTATTAAACGGCGCACCAAATAAATCGACAGGCTTTTTTGCCGGGCTACTTTTAACTATTGTGCAACGGTTTTCATCATCGGGGCGAGTCTCCGCCCAAAAAGCCGCACCGTCCTGATAGGCCACAGCACCAAGCTGCACCCCAGATTGAGTTACCGTTTCTGCACTGATCGGCGATGCCCATGTACCATAAGCTTGTTTATTCATACCTATTTTTAACTTACTTTGAAACTTAGTCGTCGCGAGTTCGCTTAGTTGAGTCGTCGTACCAGGTGCTCATAAAACGTTTGGACCCTAAAGCCCCGGGAATCATGACCAACATCGTTTGTTTTATTAATTGACCGGTGGAGTACCAATCCATTTTACGCATTGAGGTTTGCATTGTGTGTTCCGTAATGATCTCAAAGCGCATTCCACGCTTACGACCCCATCGGCGCAAGACACGCGACAGCACCAACTCTTCTCCGGCATAGCGCTTAATCGAAAAACCACCAACATCATGGAAAGCATCACTGCGACAGAATACGAAACAACCGGCCGCCCACTTAAAGGTTGAGGAAATTCGATTCCAGAACGCAATGCCATTCGCAACATTCCGAGGCACATCTCGATCTGGACTGATATGGCACCCCCCTCCTACTACTTCGTTACTTTGCAAGGCATTCAGTGCAGCTTCGAGCAAGGGATAACTGAGGTGAGAATCTGCATCGACAAACACATACATCAACGCATCGGCAGCATTGGCCCCGGCGTTTCTTGCTCGGGCTATCTGGTTTACCGGTTCGAATACAACTTGTGCACCAGCACTTTGCGCAAGAATGGCCGTTGCATCAGTTGAATTATTGTCGACAACAAACAGCTGACCCTCTATTTTCAGCGTATCAGCCACTTGCTCCATTGAAGAGATGGCGCTCGTAACGCAGGATTCAATAAACTCCGCTTCGTTCCATGCCGGTATAATGATCGCGTATTGGTATTTGTGCATCGTTAAAGGTTACACGTCGAAATGTCGATTGGCCATTGATCAGGATTAAATCACCAGACGGATGATACAACACTGGAATATCAGCCTCAGCGGTTTTGAGTAACAAAATACCGTCTCTCATGCTGGCGGACACGTGCCGCTTTGCAGATGAATCTTGATGCGTGAACAGGGTTACACGGAATTGTTGAGCAGACTGCCCGCTTGGTTCAATAACCATGTACCTTAACAGCTTGGTATCTTTCCAAGTCCCCAATGGAACCCGGCCCGAAGCATTACTAAGCGAACCACCACCCGCCGCATTACCACCCGCAGCATTACCATCCGAATCATTACCACCCGAAACGTCACAGCCCAAAATAAGCTGCAAGGCTACGAACATGCCCAATAGCTTGTACACGTGCACCTCCCGTTCTGCAAATACACAAGCAGCACAGTAATCCGCGCAACCGACAGGCACAATATCGAAAAACCCTAAACTTTAATAACGCGCTTAAAAAAAACCAGGCCGAGGCCTGGTTCTTTTAGACGTACAACCAACAAGGTTTTAGTAACGATAATGTTCCGGCTTATAGGGGCCAGATTTATCCAGACCCAGGTACTCGGCCTGCTCATTAGTGAACGTTGTCAGGTTTGCACCAATTTTACTCAAGTGCAAAGAGGCAACTTTTTCGTCCAGCGCTTTGGGCAGAACGTGAACGTCCACTGAGTAATCAGCGCTACGTTCCCATAATTCAATCTGAGCCAGAACCTGATTAGTGAACGATGCGGACATAACAAAACTTGGGTGACCTGTTGCACAACCCAGATTAACCAGTCGTCCTTCAGCCAGTAAAGTAATGCGCTTGCCATCAGGGAAGATAACCTGATCAACCTGCGGCTTAACATTTTCCCAAGTGTACTGACGCAAACCGGCAACATCGATTTCATTATCAAAGTGACCAATGTTGCACACTATGGCTTCGTTGCGCATTTGCTTCATGTGTTCGTGGGTAATAACGTTGACATTACCTGTGCAGGTAACAAACAAATCAGCATCACCGGCTACGTCGTCCATCTTTACAACACGATAACCTTCCATTGCCGCTTGCAGCGCGCAAATGGGGTCAACCTCGGTAACCATAACCGTTGCACCCATGCCACGAAAAGCTTGTGCGCAACCTTTACCAACATCACCATAACCCAATACAACAGCAACCTTGCCGGCAACCATGACATCAGTGGCACGCTTGATACCATCAAGCAGTGATTCACGACAGCCATAGAGGTTGTCGAATTTTGATTTGGTGACAGAGTCGTTAACGTTAATCGCAGGTACTTTCAATGTGCCGGCTTTAGCCATATCAACCAAACGGTGTACACCAGTAGTGGTTTCTTCAGACAGGCCTTTAACGCCTTCCATTAGTTCTGGGTAGTCATTGTGCATCATGACTGTCAGATCGCCACCGTCATCAAGGATGAGGTTTGGAACCCAGCCATTAGGGCCTTTAATTGTTTGGTGGATACACCACTCTGCTTCTTCTTCTGTTTCGCCTTTCCACGCAAACACAGGAACGCCGGTTGCAGCAATGGCGGCAGCGGCCTGGTCTTGAGTCGAGAATATGTTGCAGGATGACCAACGAACCTCAGCACCCAGATCAGTCAGTGTTTCTATTAACACTGCTGTTTGAATAGTCATGTGTAAGCAGCCGGCAATGCGCGCGCCCTGCAGCGGCTCTTTACCTGCGTACTCTTCACGTAAAGCCATTAAGCCAGGCATTTCGTGCTCGGCTATTTTGATCTCTTTGCGTCCCCATTCAGCCAGGCTGATGTCGGCGACTTTGTAGTCTTCGTTTACTGTTGCTGCTGCGGTACTCATAGTTTTATCCTAAATTTTGGCTGCGTCGCGAATCGCGTCCGCACGGTCAGTTTTTTCCCAGGTGAAATCTGCGTGCTCACGACCAAAATGACCGTAGGCGGCTGTTTGTTGATAAATTGGACGAATCAGATCAAGCATGGTGACAATGCCATAAGGGCGTAAGTCAAAAACATCACCAACGATTTCTTCTATGCGGCGATCGTCGATCTTGCCTGTGCCAAATGTGTCGATAGTGATAGAGGTTGGCTTGGCTACACCGATAGCGTAAGACACTTGAATCTCACAACGATCGGCAAGTCCGGCTGCTACGATGTTCTTCGCAACATAACGACCAGCATAGGCAGCCGAACGGTCCACTTTTGAAGGGTCTTTGCCGGAAAAAGCACCACCGCCGTGACGCGCCATACCACCGTAAGTATCCACAATAATTTTTCGGCCAGTCAACCCACAATCACCTACTGGACCACCAATAACAAAGTTGCCGGTCGGGTTAATGTGAATATTTTCGCTTGGGCATTTATCCAGCCAGGCGCTCGGCAGGACAGGCTTAAGAATGTTTTCCATAACCGCTTCACGCAATTGCGACAGCGATACGTCGGGATCATGCTGCGTGGAAAGCACAACGGCATTGATACCAACCGGCTTGCCATCAGAATATTCGAGCGTCACCTGACTCTTTGCATCAGGACGCAACCAAGGTAAGGTGCCTGATTTTCGCATCGCCGCTTGCTGCTCAACCAAACGGTGTGAGTAAGTAATAGGCGCAGGCATTAATACATCGGTTTCGTTATTCGCATACCCAAACATCAAACCCTGATCACCGGCACCCTGATCTTCAGGTGCAGTACGATCAACACCTTGTGCTATATCAGGTGACTGCTTACCAATACCATTTAATACCGCGCACGTAGCACCATCAAAACCAACGTCAGATTTGTCATAGCCAATACCAATAACCGTTTTACGCACCAGCTCTTCAAGGTCAACATAGGCGTTAGTGGTGATTTCACCAGCAATAACCACAAGACCGGTTTTAACCATGGTCTCGCAGGCTACGCGGGCATTTTTGTCCTGAGCCAGAAGCGCATCAAGTACAGCATCCGAAATTTGATCGGACATCTTGTCTGGGTGCCCTTCTGACACGGATTCAGAAGTAAAAATATAGTCTTTGGCCATTTGTCGGTCTCTGGTCGGTCTCTGGTCGTATGGGAAGTCGTATCGAACGCCGCTATTGTACATATAAACACATAAAGATTTCTTTATATCTTTATGTGAGAACGGCGAAAGTGATCGTTGCGAGCATCGCGCCAGAGTGCGCGATGACAGGATTTAGAGGGTAATTCGCGCCAAACGCCCGGTTACGGTCGCTTATAGCCCGGCAGTTCAATCACGTAGCTGTCCACTGAACCAGAATCATACCAATCTGATCCAAACACAATGCGTGTGCCCGTTGGGCTGCTGGTTGCATGAGGCTCACCAAAATATGGCGGGTAGTCGCCTTTCTTGGCCATTTTTCCGAATGAGCGATGATGCGCCAGACGGCAGGTCACCCGATGGTCCGGGTCTGTGTCGGCCAGGTAGATTTCGGATAACAACGCTGGCGCTTTGCGCTTGTTCGAGAAAAACCGAAACTGATCTTCATAGCCAATGCTGGACATGGCCACCCAGCCCGGGCGCAAGTACGCACGGGCCGAAGCATGTGTGGAGCTGGTTGTGTATGGATAGCCCTGCACTTCGTTAATAATAGGTCGACAAGCACCGGTTTCCATGTTGTGCTCAACCAAATGTCCCACACCCTGCCATAAGTCACCGTCACAGCCTTTCGGGCTGGGGTCGAATACCACTTGATAAAGTGCATCTTGCCCATCGTGGGTTAAACCGATGTTCGAGTGTTCCCAGGCTTTAGCCATATCGAGCTTATGCTCAACGGTTTTCAGGTCTTTGGATAAGACATCGCCTTGCAATATCCATCGATCACCACTAGGCCCAGGCATTGGCGCTGTCCAGTCTTTGTATTTTGTGCCTTTTCCAATATCGATGACATTGGTCTCACCGGTGCTGATTTTATAGTTGAAGGCCACGTATTTTCCGTCATCTTTGCGGCAACGAAAACCAAAGTCATCATCATTCATGGCTTGCATGTGGACGTCCCCTCCACCAATAGGCAAGCCCTTTACGCCACAGATTTTTTTAAAGTTGGCTATGGTTTTTGCTTTGCCAGCACGGATACTGTATTTTTTAAAATCACCGAAATCACGCGAGTATTTACTGACATAGAAAAACGCATCAGGGTCACTGTGACTCCAGAATACTTCTTCTAAATCGGACGGCACAAAATCGAATTTTTTTAGTGGCTCGTAAGTGTGCCCGTCATGCAAGACGTGGTATCCATTGCCTTTTCCACCCCGATATAAAATCATCAGTGATTCGTCGGCATTCCAGGCTTGCGTCGTGCTGTAAGGCGGTTTGTTAACTTCACCAAATTCACTGTTGGTAATACGAATCACACGCGCACCAAATGCAGGGTCTTTAAAATACTTGCGATACGGGGGTTTGCCCACCGCCGGGATAAGCACTCGCTCTGAATCAGTAATAAAGCCTTCACACATATTAGCCGGACCAAGGTCAGCCGAGTTCAGGGCGACTTTTCTAAAGCCAGACTGGGCGCTAAAACCGGGTACGGCCGAATCTGTCACTGGTGCTACCGGCTCCGCACTGACGACTTGCTCTTCAGAAATCGCCGGTAAGAATGAAACTTCTCGCTCGAGTTCGCGCTCAACTTCGCTCTCACCTTCGCGCTCACTAAAGCTGCAGGCGCTAAGGCCAATGGTGAGAAGTAAAGAAGTTGCTAATAGACGTGGCTGCGTTGACATTGATCGAAGCTCCATGGACCTAAATTACTATGCGTTTTCAATGCCATGTACAACCAAATAGGCCGTACAAGTGAGACTACAGTGTGTAAGGCGTTGAAAAAGGCGCCCGAACAGCGTCGGACGCCCTCTTCAAGAGCCATTTCAAATAAAAAGCCTTTAAAAAAGACCTGATTTAAAACGGAATATCGTCGTCGAACTCAGCGCCACCGGCCGTAGCCATCGCAGGCTGCTGAGCGGGCTGGTTCTGCGCCGGAGCGCCAGTGGCCTGACCGCCACGCTGCTGGAAATCACCACTATTATTGTTGTCACCACGACTACCAAGCAATTGCAGGTTATTCGCAATAATATTGGTGGAGTAACGATCTTCACCGGTTTTTTTGTCCTGGTATTTGTCGGTTCGCAGCGAACCTTCAACGTAGACCTGAGACCCTTTACGGCAGTATTCACCGGCTATTTCTGCAGTCCGACCAAACATTGTGACACGATGCCACTCGGTTCTTTCCTGCTTTTGACCCGTGTTTTTGTCTGTCCAGCTTTCCGAGGTGGCAATGCTGATATTGCACACCGCGCTGCCGCTGGGAGTGTATCTTACTTCTGGGTCAGCCCCAAGGTTGCCCAAAACAATGACTTTGTTTACGCCTCTCATGCTTCCATCTCCTGGTAATTGTTGACACCTGCCATAGTCCGTTTGGCAAGGCTTACACGCCTGGCGAATACCCTGCGTAACGCTAAGTGTACCGCAATCTTAACCAGTGCTAGGCTCGAACCGTTGCTTATCTACCTTCATGTAAGCTACACCCTCGTCAATTGATACAAACACTTCTTCTACCCCGGGCAGATTTTGCAATTCGGCACTCACATCGGCCCCCAGCGAGAGCTCGCGTTTGGTCAATTTGTGTCGATGACTGGAGAGCCTGGCCGGCGCTTGAAACCCTCTCATGAGCACTAACCACAACGCACACACGCACGCCATGGTAATAAAGAGTGCACCAAAACCACCGACCCCCAGCACCCAACCACCACCTGCACCACCGACAAACGCACCCAGAAACTGGCTACTCGCATAGACACCACTGGCACCGCCACGCGAACCTGCCGGCGCAATTCGGGACACCAACGAAGGTAACAAAGCTTCCAGAGTATTTAAAAAGCAAAAGAACATAACAATGGCAAAAAGCAGCGCAAACAAAGTTGTCGACCACGCGGCGAACAACAGCTGCGTGATCAACAATCCAAGTACGCAGGCCAGCATAACTATCCGCATATGACGATAACGTTCTGCTGCAATAATCATTGGCACCATGGCCAATACTGATATCAGCATGGCTGGCAAATAAACTTGCCAGTGATCAGTTTTGGCCATGCCGCCATTGAGTAATAGAACCGGTACCGCAACGAACGTGGCTGTCATTAAGGCGTGAAGAAAGAAGATACTGCCGTTTAAACGTCGCAGATCAGTGTGTTTGATCAGCTGCCCTAAGCTGGCAACGTTGGCACTGGTGTCTGCACGAAAGCCACTGACATCAGGATTGGGTACAACCGTGTGCAGTATAAAAAGTGCCAATACACCGGTGCCTGCGGTAAACCAGAAAATCATGCTGATTGAAAACACACTAATAAGAAGCGGTCCAAGCAACAAAGCCACAATAAATGAGAAGCCAATACTGGCGCCGAGCAATGCCATCATCTTGGTACGTTGTTCGTCACGGGTTAGGTCCGCAGCCAATGCCATAAGTGCTGCCGCTATCGCCCCGGCACCCTGCATGGCTCGCCCCAGAATGACGCCATAAATTGTGTCAGACATAGCCGCAATGACACTGCCCAGAATCATGAGAAGCAAGCCAATCGTAATGGTTTTCTTTCGGCCGATTTTATCGGACAGCAGGCCAAATGGAATTTGTAACAATGCTTGTAACAAGCCATAGATACCCAGCGCCAATCCCATCAAAAAAGGCGTGCTATCTTGAAAATCGGCGGCAAACAGGACAAAGACGGGCAATATAATGAACAGTCCGAGCATCCGAACCATGTAAATAAGCGCTAGAGAGACCGCGGTGCGCCTCTCGAGGGGCGACATTGCTGTTGTATCGTTTGGAGCTGACAATTGCTCAGTGCCCTTCGGGTGCATAAAGCGTTATATTAGCAGCCCCGCGCATAGAAAAAACAACTTCACTGATGGACAGCATACGCATACGCGGCGCACGCACCCATAATCTGAAAAATGTGGATGCCGATTTACCACGAGACAAACTTATTGTCATCACTGGTTTGTCCGGTTCAGGCAAATCATCCCTGGCGTTCGATACCTTGTTTGCAGAAGGCCAACGGCGTTATGTTGAATCGCTCTCAGCGTATGCAAGGCAATTTTTATCGGTGATGGAAAAGCCTGATGTTGACCTGATCGACGGACTCTCCCCTGCAATATCTATAGAACAAAAGTCTACATCGCATAACCCGCGTTCTACCGTGGGTACCATCACTGAAGTCTACGACTACTTGCGCTTGTTGTTTGCTCGCACCGGCATACCCGAATGTCCCGTGCATAAAGAAGCCTTGCAAGCCCAGACCATAAGCCAAATGGTCGACCACATTATCGGTATGCCTAAGGGTGAAGCGCTGGCTTTACTGGCACCAGTTGTCAAAGATCGCAAAGGCGATCATGCAACAGTATTGGAAGGCTTACGCAATCAAGGTTACATACGCGCACGAATCGACGGCACAATCACAGAACTTGAAGGTCAGATTAAACTCAAGGCAAAACAGAAACACACCATTGATGTGGTCGTGGATCGGTTCAAGGTGCGTGAAGACATCGCATTACGTTTAGCTGAATCACTCGAAACCGCTACCGCGCTCAGCGAAGGTACAGCAATCATTGCAGCTTTGAATGGTGAATCAGAGGATGTTGTTTTTTCAACCTTGTTTGCTTGCCCTGTTTGCGGCTATTCGATTCCCGAGCTCGAACCAAGGGTGTTCTCATTTAATAGTCCTCACGGTGCATGTCCTGAGTGTGACGGCTTGGGCCAAAGTCATTTTTTCGATCCAGATTTAGTCATTACCAACCATGCCGTGAGTATTGCCGGTGGAGCAATTCGCGGTTGGGACAGACGCTCAGCCTTCTATTATCAGATGATGCAGTCCCTGGCCAGGCACTATGGCTTTGATTTAGAAAAACCATTTGAGAAATTAGCCAAAAAATGGCAAAACATAATTTTATACGGTAGCGCTAAAGAGGAAATTACGTTTGTGTACAAGGCTGAAAAAGGCACGGGCACGCGTAAAACGGTGCGTACATTCGAAGGCATTATTCCCACCCTTGACCGTCGCTTTAAAGAAACCGAGTCCAATGCTGTGCGCGACGAATTAGCAAAGCTGTTATCGGTAAGAAACTGCCAAACATGCAAAGGTGCTCGATTAAACGAGTCGGCCAGACACGTCACTGTTGGCGGGCACTATTTACAAAACATCACAGCAGCCTCTATCAGCGAGGCAAAAACACTGATTGACTCATTACAGCTTGAAGGCCAGCGCCGGGAAGTCGCTGAAAAAATCACAGCAGAAATTTCTCAACGGTTAAGCTTTTTAGTTAATGTTGGTCTTGATTACTTATCAATTGATCGTAGCGCTGGCACTTTGTCCGGCGGTGAGGCGCAGCGTATTCGGCTGGCCAGTCAAATTGGCGCAGGCTTGATGGGCGTAATGTATGTGCTGGACGAACCATCCATCGGTTTGCATCAACGCGACAATGACAAGCTACTCGAAACACTTAAATACCTGCGCGACATTGGTAACACCGTCATCGTTGTGGAACACGACGAGGACGCAATACGAAGTGCCGACTATGTGCTGGACATTGGCCCTGGCGCTGGACGCCATGGCGGTGAAATTGTCGCTAAAGGCTCACCCAAAGACATCATCAAATCCAAAAACTCTTTAACAGGACAATACTTGTCAGGTAAAAAGAGCATCGCAATACCTGAACGAATCAAGCCAGGCAAAGACTGGATAAACATAAAAAAAGCCACCGGTAATAACCTGAAAAACGTTGATGCGAAAATCCCGCATGGACTACTAACGGTCATCACTGGTGTATCCGGCTCGGGCAAGTCGACGCTGATCAACGACACCTTGTATCGTTTTGCTGCTGCACAAATTAATAATGCCAAGCACGTTATAGCGCCAGTAGGTGATATTACCGGCATGAAGCCGTTCGATAAAATAGTTGAAATCGATCAAAGCCCCATAGGCCGCACACCACGTAGCAACCCGGCCACCTACTCCGGATTATTTTCAATAATTCGCGATCTGTTTTCAAACACGCGCGAAGCTCGCTCGCGTGGTTATAAAACGGGGCGATTCAGTTTTAATGTTAAAGGCGGGCGATGCGAGGCATGCCAGGGTGATGGCTTGATAAAGGTAGAAATGCACTTCTTACCTGATGTGTACGTGCCATGTGACATTTGTGTGGGTAAGCGCTATAACCGTGAAACGCTGGACATCCGATACAAAGGCAAGAATATTCATGAAGTGCTGGACATGACGGTAGAGCAAGCGTTCGACTTTTTCGCAGCAGTTCCCAGCTTACACAAAAAACTTGAAACACTCATGGACGTGGGCTTGTCCTATTTGACCTTGGGACAAAACGCCACCACGTTATCTGGTGGCGAGGCACAACGCATCAAACTTGCACGTGAGTTATCCAAACGCGATACAGGCAATACCTTATACATATTGGATGAACCGACAACGGGCTTGCACTTTGAAGATGTCAAAGCATTACTGGCGGTCATTCACCGACTAAGAGACGCTGGCAATACACTGGTTATTATCGAACACAATCTTGACGTAATAAAAACTGCCGACTGGATTATTGACTTAGGTCCCGAAGGCGGTGCCGGCGGCGGTAAAATTGTAGTAGCGGGCACACCCGAAGACATCGTCAAAAAGAAATCCTCTTACACCGGCCAGTACCTTAAACGCCTACTGCTGTAGAAAGTTAGATTGCACATCATCAATGGCCCTTTCCAACGCACCGGTTAACGTATCGCTTAGCTCTTGATAATACGGTGGCCTGTCCCAATCGTCGCTTACGAGCTCGGCTTTATAGCCAAAATCATTGAACAACAATTTTCCGGTAGCGCGCTCATGCAAAGACAAACGCACCACTGATACTGCCTGAGGGTTGGCGCTGGGATGACCGGTCGGACCAAAGTGGCGCTCAATATTAAAACGTAACAGTTCCAACACAATCAAATAGTCCACTCCTAGCGCTTCATAAATACCGGCAAAGTCGTAAGCACTGGATTTGACCTGCAGCGGAAACTGCGTCGCGGCAATAGTTGGCACATCATTGAAAACCACCCGCTCAACAGCCAACTTCGGTAATGATCCCTCATAAGCCGGTTCAGCCACCGACACCACATTCAATGCCCTGGCTCTTAACGCCGATCTGAATTCCCTCAAATAGTGTCGCTCAATAAACTCTTTTGCGTTCACCCGAGCGATAGAGGCACTCAGACCCACGCCTTCTTCGTAAAGCTCTTCTAAATCGACACGGTCAGCAGAACCGTGAATGGCCAGCTTGGCTTCGGTCGTACGGCCATCGTCGTCTTCACACCCGCCGACCAACAACCTAACGTTACAAGGCTTTATCCACATAAGCGCGTATCTGGACTGCCCATTGAGCGAGCCCAAAGGCACGTCCAGTACTTCTTTTGGCTTGGATGTCGACATACAGCCACCGACGGTGATTAGCAACGCGGCTACCAGGGGGGCACGCCGAGAAAAGTTGGTTTTCAATGCTTTCTGTACTCTTAACTATTATTTTTGATGAGATAGTAATGATAAATGTCGGCCTAAACCCGACCACTCACTGTAAACAATTGCGACCAGAGAAGTCAGTTGTTTGGCGCGCCTTTTCTGGCACAGAACTTTCATTGCTCCCCACAGATACCTAACATATTGGTGCTGATATGAAACTGTTACTACTTCCTGTGTGGTTTGTACAGCTCTTCACCCAAGCAAAATCCTTTAAAAGTAATCGCATCATTGGTAGCGTTATGCTCAATCGCTGCGGACTACATGTGGCCAGAATAATCCTGGCACATTCGGTGATGCGCCTACGATTCGAATTGCTGGGTTTGGGTATCGACAAAGAACAAAAGCGCGCTTATTATCGCGATGGCTTCATCGTAGTTAAAGACGCCCTGCCACAACCGCACTTCGATCAAATCAAAACTGAAGTCGCCCAAATCAATGCGCAAGTTCGTGAATGTCGTCAGGGCGATACCTTGACTCACCGCATTTTAATTGACGAGAAAACACAACAAGCACTACCTGCCTGCACAACCATGTTGCAGAGCGAACAGTATTTGTCATTGCACAAGTTTGCCTCCGGCAAAAACAATCGACCCGTGTCGTACATACAAACTATCAAAAACCATTTTATTGATGGACCAGCCGATCCTCAAAAAAACTTACATTCTGATACCTTCCACCCCACCATGAAAAGTTGGTATTTTCTGGATGATTGTGACTCGAAAAACGGCCCGTTCACTTACTTGCCAGGCTCACAACGTTTAAGCCTTGCCCGTTTAAAATGGGAATATCAAAAAAGCATTACTATTAGCCAACAAGGCGATCCTTACTCGAGCAACGGCTCATTTCGCGCCACACCAGAAGATCTTGCCAGCATGGGGTTCGGTGATGCCATTGGTTTATCGGTGCCAGCAAATACATTAGTAATTGCCAACACGCATGGTTTTCATCGACGCGGTGATGCCAGTGATCGTAGCATGAGAACCGAAATCTGGAGCATCAGTCGCAGTAATCCATTCAACCCTTTTCCCGGTGTTGATTTGCCTGCATTAACCACGCTGCAAAATCGAGCGCTTACCTGGTACCGCGAATACTGTGATCAAAAAGCGTTGAAAAGCGGCACCGAGTCCAGTTGGCATATTGTCGATGCTAAAAACACGCTCGATGATGAGCCAGCCTTGGAAGAGAACAAACAAGCCGCGTAAGCTATCAGGCGTTTTAGCTTTTATGCTCTAATGGGGCATGAAGAAATCAATACTGATCACGGGCTGCTCCTCTGGCATCGGTTTGGATGCCGCTCTCACTTTGCACAATGATGGTTGGCAAGTTCTGGCCACCTGCAGACAAGCGAAAGACTGCGATGCGCTAAAGGAACAGGGACTGGATAGTTTCGTTCTCGACTACCAGGACTCAAAGTCAGTGCATGCCGGTGCAAGCCAAACACTTGAACGCACCGGCGGCACGCTGGACGCTCTATTTAACAATGGCGCTTATGGCATTCCAGGGTTTACAGAAGACATGCCGCGTGACGCCATGCGCCACTTGTTCGAAACCAATCTGTTTGGCCCGTTCGAACTCATCAATCTCGTTTTACCCGCTATGCGCAAACAGGGCTTCGGTAAAATAATTAACTGCTCATCTGTTCTGGGTTTAGTCGCCATGCCCTACCGTGGCCCTTATAACGCCAGTAAGTTTGCGATGGAAGGCTTAAGCGATACCTTACGATTAGAATTGGCAGGAAGCGGTATTCACGTGGTGCTAATAGAGCCTGGACCTATCACCACAAAAATAAGACTGAACTCTCAACCGCACTTTGAAAAGTGGATAGACATAGAGGCGTCGCACCATAAAGAGACTTACGAAAAAACAATTAAGCCTCGACTTTACGCGGCAATTGACGGCCCACCAGATAAGTTTGAATTACCAGCCTCGGCTGTCACCGAAAAATTAAAGCACGCACTTGAAAATGACGTGCCCAAGCCACGCTATTATGTCACCACACCGACCTACCTGGCCGGTGCGTTTAAACGTTTATGTTCTACCCGCTTACTCGATAAGATTATGCTGCAACGTTAGTCAGGCTAACCTGCTCAAGCGGCAGGCTTGCCTCTATCGTGCTGCCAATCATGTCGGCTGTCGCTGCAGATAAGGTCCAGCCAAGATGACCATGGCCAGTATTGTAAAAAACACCAGCATGCTTACCTGCACCAACCTTGGGCATCATGTTTGGCATCATCGGGCGTAATCCTGCCCATGGGATAACCTTATCGGTATTAACTTCAGGGAATAAGTCCCGACACCACTGTGTTAGTGGTCGAATCCGATCATCGCGAATATCATAATTCACACCATTAAATTCAGCCGTACCCGCCAAGCGAAAACGGTTCTCACCCAAACGACTGGTTACAATTTTAGCGTCATCGTCCAGCAAGCTCACCCATGGCGCACCAGCCTGACTGGCTTCATCTTCTAACTCTACGGTTATTGAATAACCTTTAACCGGGTATATATTCACTCGATCACCTAATTGACTGGCGAAGCGACGGCTTTCAATACCAGCGCAAACGACAACACCATCAAAGTCGCTGTGTCCTGCATTGTCAACACCATTTTCTTTGTAGCTGACACTGACACCTATACCGTTATGCTTAAGCTCGCCAACCGCTGCATCAAATACAAACTGCACGCCTAGTTTTTCACAAGCGCTGACCAAGCCACGGGTATATTTGTGTATATCACCTGTTGAATCTGATTCAGTATAAAACCCACCATAAAATTCACCGACCAAGGCAGGTTCGATAGATTTCATTTCGTCAGTCGTAACCGATACCCGATCAAGACCGCCCTGCTTTAATAAGTCATTCACTTTAGCGGCATGATTAAAACCATGCTTATCGGCATAGATATGCAAAATGCCACGCTCTTCCAGATTAAAATCAATTTGCTCTTTTTCAGCCCAGGCAAACAAATGCTCACGCGCAGCTACTGCCAGACGAACCGTTTCAATGGTGTTTTGTTCATAGCGGGGAATGTTGCTGACGAATTCTGCCATCCAGGAATACTTGTGCCAGTCCGGCATGGGGTTAACCAGCAGTGGTGCATCTTTTTTTAGCATCCACTTTATTCCCTTGAGAATAGTAGATGCCTGCGTCCAGACTTCTGCATTAGACGCCGAGAGCTGCCCGCCGTTAGCAAACGATGTTTGCATGGCAGCGTAACGATGTTTGTCGAATACAGTGACCGAGTAACCTCGGTTAGCGAGTGCGTAAGCGGTGGTGACGCCAGTAATACCGGCACCAATAACGGCGATGTGCTTCATGAGCCCAGTTCCTATACAGATTAAGGTTAAACGACACACAGACTTTCAAGCCTGGCTTATCAGACTGTGTCGACGTTGCTATCCCATCTGTCTTGGAACCTGAGAGCTTGGGTGTTGATGTGTTACATCAACACTTACCCCTTCGGTGTGCAGCACCACTGACTCATGTTAGTGGGCTACATCTCTCCAGAAGTCTACGTAGATAAGTGGTCCGTTTGCCTGAGAGTTTCCTGGGTGTTGCTCCTTCGGCGCTACATGCTGATTGATATAAAATCTTCAATAATAAAAACCAGCTGTAAATCTCTCCCACTATTCGACGACGACATTGCGCAGTTCAGGCTACCGCCTGAAAGCTAACACGTGATGGTTATCACGTAGAAACTTATAATTGCGCAACGATCGTAGCGACCTGCGTATGTTGCATGAATAGCCAACACGACGCAACCGCTCTGTGACACATAGCAGGCGCAATTATCGGCGATAAACACAGCCAAGTCCAAAATCCAATTGGAACCAGGTTCAAAAATTCGGCGTGTTTTTGTCACACTCTGGTGGTTTTGGCCGAATATTGAGTGGCCGTTCGCATCTTGAATATCGATGGTTACCGTGTCGCCAAACTGCATGAAACTCGGTGCAAACTCGGTGCAAACTCGGTGCAAACTCAGTGCAAACTCAGTGCAATATTCTGGGCAATATCGGGGCAATATCCTGGGCAACTGCATATCGTTTTAAATCTCGCGAGACCACGACCAATTGGCCATCGCGCGTTTCATCATCTAATGTTGCTAGCTTTATACTGAATCATCAATTTACGCTTGTTGCAGTCTATGGTTACCTGATTTTATTAAATTAGCCCAAATCGAATTCACCAGCAAATATTACAACTGGCATTATTTACAGTATTTTTGTTGCGCCATCTCAAGCTGCCTGATACATTAAACCAGTGAAATAGATATTGGACGACATCATGGATGATTCGAGCAGTAATGTTGTAAGCAGTAATGTTGTAAGCAGTAATGATAGAAGCTCACATTTAAACTCAGCACTATTAAACAAGCACACGCATTTTGGCCACCATATCCGGCTGGCAATGAGCTGTATAGAGGGCAAACTCAAACCGGAAAAAGGCCCAGCCTTACCTGCTTGCGATCCAACCAATGAATCTGCCATTAAACAAAGATTAAAAGCACTCTCTCAGGATATCACTTCACATCACGCAGACCTGCTTGAGTTACTTGTTAGATTTGATGACCTGCAAGGTTGGACTAACACCGGCGCCAGCCATTGCGCAGCCTGGATGAACACAGAAATAGGCATCAGCATTCAATTAGGTTGGGAGTATTTGCGTGTTGGGCGTCAACTTGCCGAACTAACCACACTAAGAGCGTTATTCAGGGCAGGTAAGTTGTCCTGGTCTAAAGTTCGACTGATAACACGAGTGGCAAACACCGATAATGAGAAACTACTTTGTCACGCAGCCCTGGACGCATCTGTATCCGATGTAAAACGGTTGTGTGAAGGCTATCGATGGGACGACAACAATGACGAAGTAGCAGAGAACAATCAAGCGCTACAGCAATGGGATTCGCGCTCTTTCACCTGGAACGAAACCAGCAACGGCTGCACTCGTATTCAACTGGTTCTTCCCCCTGAAATTGCACAAGCTTTTTTAAACAGCGTAGAGCATAGTCTGAATCAAATGGAACCCTCAACATCAAAAATGGCACAACGTCGTGCGGATGCTGCCACGCTTATGGCAGAATCAAGTTTGCAGGCCGCAGGTAAAGACATATCAAACGCTGATCGATATCAAGTGATTGTCTCTGTATGTGATACTGAATTATCAACGACCAAGTCTCAGGTAGCGGATTCAGTCGCATCTAAAACGCCATCCATGCGCGCAAAGCTTAGCAACGCAACCACCAACTCTACAGCCATATCAAAAGAAAAAGCCAGACGCATAGCATGTGATTGCAGCATATCCACTATAACCAAGCACAACGGAGAACCAATAGATATCGGACAAAAATCAAGAATATGGCCCGCCCCCATGGCAAGAGCCATAAAAGAGCGTGATCAAAAATGTGTGTGGCCTGGTTGCACACAATCAAACCATCTGCATATTCACCACATCAAGCATTGGGCTGATGGCGGTTCAACATCTGTTCAAAATGGCGTTTGCTTGTGTGCTCACCACCACACGCTTGTTCACGAAGGCGGATTTACTCTGGAAAATATTGATAACGATATTCAAAAACTGGATGCACAATTCATGCAGCAACAACGCGCTGACGATCTCAGCATGTTTGACTTCGAGAAAACACTAAGAAATGACAGAGACTCGTTTGACGCTGTGCGACGACTGTCCCCTGCTCAATATAGATTTCGCGTGATTGACACTAAATGCACTGGCCATAAACACACTGACTCTCACACACGTGCCCAGCATGGAGCTGTAGATTCCGAACACTCTGACTCTACACACTCTGACTCCACACAAACTGACTCTACACATAATGACTCTACACATAATGACTCTACACATGTAGAGTGCAGAGAAGCCGCGCCCGCTTACGATAGTAAAATCATTATTGACAATTCTGTCACTGCACAACGATCATCACCCTGTGAAAGCAAGTCGTTTTACTCTCGATCGCATGGGTGTCACCAGAGGCATTTGCCGGATAATCAGCATTATAACCACCATTGCCGCCGTGCACACTGTATTGAGGAGTTGGCTATTTTGAATTAATTTTCAGCACCCGTGCTTCGAGTTAACAACGCTTTAACAGCTTCGCGTGGGTCAACACCTTCTATTAACACCCGATAAACTTGCTCAATGATGGGTAGCTCAACGTTTAGTCTTTGCGCCTGCTCATAGACAGCCCTTGATGCTTGCACACCTTCAACTACCTGCTGAATTTCTTCCTCGGCTTCTGCCACAGTTTTTCCCGCCGCCAGTGCCAAGCCCATACGTCGATTCCGGGATTGATTGTCAGTGCAAGTCAGTACCAGATCTCCCATTCCCGCAAGGCCCATAAATGTATCGGCTTGAGCGCCCATTGCCACGCCTAGTTTGCGCATTTCTCGCAATCCACGATTTATTAAGGCCACACGAGCATTGGCTCCAAAGCCAAGCCCGTCTGATAATCCAGCACCAATGGCCAGAACATTTTTAACTGCACCGCCAACTTCAACTCCAACAATGTCTTCAGAGGTATAAGCCAGAAACGATGAACTTGATAAAAAGCCAGCTAACTTATCCGCAAACTCAGGTACAGAGGCGGCTACTGTTATAGCGGTTGGTAAATCCTGTCCTACTTCCGTGGCAAACGTTGGGCCTGATAAAACAGCGTACTGCTTACAGTCAGGCAGTACTTCTGCGACCACTTGATGTGGCAACATGCCAGTCGACAATTCCAAGCCCTTGGTGGCCCAGCAAATGGCCAGATTACAGCCTTTTAGCTTTTCGAGGATGCCCCTGAATGAATGACTTGGTACCGACACCATGACAGTACTGGCATCTTTTAACGCTTTATCCCAGTCTGGTTCTGGTGTTAAGGAGACTGGGAATTTTGCGCCCGGCAAATACTGTGTGTTCTCACCAGCTTCACGCATTGATTCAATAAGTTTGGAGTTACGACCCCAGAGCTTTACGTTTGTGCCGGTGCGGGCCATTTGAATAGCCAGCGCGGTTCCCCACGAGCCTGAACCTAACACCGTTATGCTGTTATTAGTCATCGCAAAAAGCTGTTCCTTTAAATCGAGCGCTGAACGCCATTATCTTTCACGCCAAGCTCTAGAAAAAAAGGCGCTGCACGTTTTACCCATTCATCAGCTTTTGGTGAATCGTGCGCAGATTCGCCAAAGCACGACTGCAACATCTCGGTGTTGATAACACCAGGGTTAACCGGTACAGCACTCAAACCCTGCGGTAACTCTTGCGCCAATGCCTGCGTCATTCCTTCTATTGCCCATTTCGTCGCACAGTAAGGCGCGACATCAGCCGATACCGATCGTCCCCAACCACTGCTGATATTCGCTATGACACCACTACCGCGATTAATCATTGACGGCAATACGTGACGAATAACTGAGAATACGGCAGTAATATTGATGGCCATGAGCTTTTCGAATTCATCTAATGGCACTTCCCATAATGGGGCGTTTCGATTGATTGAAGCTGCATTGTTGATAACAAGATCTGGAATACCCCAATCCTTTTCCAGTGTTGCTATCCATCGCTGCACTGCAGAATCATCGCACAGGTCTAGCGCGGTTAAATGCGCGTTGGGCACTTCTGATGCCAGTGTACTTATTGCATTGGTGTCGCGTGCGCAGCCAGCAACACTGTGGCCAAGTTCTGTAAATTCTCGAACCAGCGCTTGTCCCAAGCCGCGGCTAACGCCTGTAATAAGAATCTTCATTCATCATCCTATGTATTTATTTGATTGCAGCGCCGGTTTGTACTCGCCATTGTCGCGCGTAATATCCGTTGGCTGCGATAAGTTGCGAATGCGTGCCTTGCTCAACCACACGACCTGCATCGAGCACAACAATGTTGTTTGCACCAACAATAGTTGATAGCCGATGAGCCACAACTAAGACCGTTCTGTTTTTGGATACAGTAGCCAACGAGCGCTGAATTGCTGCTTCAGTTTCATTATCCACCGCGCTGGTGGCTTCATCCAAAATTAATATAGCTGGATTTTTCAGTATGGCTCTGGCCAAAGACAACCTTTGCCGTTGACCACCAGATAGTTTTACACCCCGCTCTCCCACAAGAGTATCAAAGCCTTCTGGCAACTGTTCTATAAATTCGTGTGCTTCGGCCGCCTTTGCAGCACTGGTTATCATCGAAAGGCTGGCATCCGGTTTACCGTAACTGATGTTGTCCTTTACACTACCTTCGAACAGGAATACGTCTTGACTGACCAACCCGATCGATGCTCGGAGCGAGGCAAAGCTAAGCTTGTTAACGGCAATGCCATCAATGCGTATCTGACCCTTAGTAACAGGGTAAAACCGTAACAGCAATTTTATGAGCGTGGACTTACCCGAACCCGTTGCACCAACCAAGGCAACGGTGTGTCCGGCAGGCACTGTTAAATTAACATCCTGCACACCAGCCTCAGATTGGTTATAGCTAAAGCTCAATGCTTTAAATTCAATGCTACCTGCGATAGGCTGTGGCAAAGTCTGACTACCTGTATCGCGCACATCGCTTGGCGTTTCTATTAACCTTAGTATGCGCCGAGTGCTTGCCATAGCACGTTCGTACAAATCAACTGTTTGTGCCAGTCGAGTAAGCGGCCATAGCAATCGTTGAGTTAAAAACACCAACATGCCATAGGCACCTACGTTCAGCGTACCATCCAGGGTTTTAAATCCACCAACAATAAACGTGGCCAAAAAACCGCTGAGTATGGCCATGCGTATTATGGGTACAAACGCTGAGCTGACTTTTATAGCCTGCCGGTTTGCATTCACGTACCGATCACTGGCTTCGCGCAGGCGTTTAGACTCTCGCTCTTCTGCGGTAAACGACTTTATGGTGGCAATTCCACCAAGGTTGTTGGACAAGCGGCTTGCAAGCGAGCCCACTTGCGCCCGCACATCGGTATACAGCGGTGTTGCCCTTCGCATAAAAAAGAACGCACCCCAGATAACAACCGGGATGGGCATGATGGCCAACCAGGCAATAGTGGGAGAGACATAGAAGAACACACCACCGACCAGCACAACAGTCACAAACACTTGCAGAAAGTCGTTTGCACCACCATCAAGAAAACGTTCCAGTTGATTCACATCGTCACTTAATATGCTGCTCAGCTCACCCGTGCTGCGCGATTCGAAATAACTCATGTCCTGTCTTTGTACTTGATCGTAGGCGTCTTGCCTTAGATCGGCCTGTAGATCTTGCGCCAGATTTCGCCAAAGAATCAAATGCAGGAATTCAAATATCGATTCTCCAACCCAGATTATAAAAGTCAGTATGCCCAAGGCCACAATCTGGGACTGCGGTGTTTGAAAACCCAGGCTCGCCACAAAGCTTTCTTGCTGATTGACGACGACATCGATAGCGATACCAATCAGTATCTCTGGCATAACATCGAAAAACGTATTTAGGGCCGAACACGTGCTGGCCAGAATAATACGACGTCGGTACCCCTTTGCATATCTAATCAGATGCAGTAAGGCGGTGAAGCTTGTGGCTGTCTCTGTCATTGACTACCCGTAAACGCAAAAGGCCCGGTTTGGTAACAAACCGGGCCTTTCAACAGTACTACTTTACTTAATATCTAGTCTGCTTTTTCAACAAACTCGATAATAGCCATCGGCGCATTGTCGCCCGGGCGCATGCCACACTTCATGATACGAGTATAGCCGCCAGGTCGGCCTGAAAAACGAGGACCCAAATCAGTGAACAATTTGCCAACCGCTGCTTTATCACGCAAGCGAGCAAATGCCAGACGACGCTTAGCTACGTTATCCTCTTTACTCATCGTGATTAAAGGCTCAACAACTCGACGCAGCTCTTTGGCTTTGGGGAGCGTAGTCTTGATTGATTCGTGCTCAACCAATGACGTTGCCATGTTGCGGAACATCGCTTGACGATGACTGCTATTTCTATTGAGCTTACGCCCACTTTTACGATGTCTCATGTTTTTTTCAACTAACCTTAATGCCTAAGTTGTTTTTACTTGCCAAGTTCTCGCTGCTTTTGAAGTTCTGGTGGTGGCCAGTTCTCCAAACGCATGCCCAATGACAATGCCTGCTGCGCAAGCACGTCTTTTATCTCAGTAAGTGATTTCTTACCCAGGTTTGGCGTTTTTAGCAATTCTACTTCGGTGCGCTGAATCAGGTCACCAATGTAGTAAATGTTTTCGGCTTTCAAACAATTCGCAGAGCGCACTGTTAGCTCTAAGTCGTCGACCGGGCGAAGCAGAATTGGGTCGATATCCGACGCCTCTTCCTCTTCTGGCGTTTGCGTCTCAGCTTTAAGATCAACAAACACTGACAACTGCTCTTGCAGGATAGTGGCTGACTTACGAATAGCCTCTTCCGGATCGATAGTGCCATTGGTTTCCAGATCGATGATCAGCTTGTCCAGATCGGTACGCTGTTCAACACGAGCACTGTCCACGTTGTACGCCACTCGGTGTACTGGACTGAACGACGCATCAATTTGCAAGGATCCGATAGGACGATTCTCGCCTTCCTCGAGCTTGCGATGTGATGCTGGTTCGTAACCGCGACCGACACGTGCGCGCAGGGTCATGTTCAGATTCATGTTTCCAGTGAGCGTACAAATGACATGCTCCGGGTTAACAATTTCGATATCGTGATCGAGCGTGATATCGGCAGCGGTAACAACACATGGGCCCTGCTTGACAAGCTTGAGCGTGGCTTCTTCCTTGGCGTGCATCACAATAGATACACCCTTAAGGTTTAAAAGAATATCCAGTACGTCTTCCTGCACACCTTCCATTGTGGTGTATTCGTGCAAGACGCCTTCGATTTCCGCTTCATAAATGGCAGCACCGGGCATGGACGACAACAAGATGCGACGCAATGCGTTGCCCAAGGTGTGACCAAATCCGCGCTCTAATGGCTCCAGAGTAACTTTTGCGTGGTTAGTGCTGGAGGCCGATACATCAACGATGCGTGGCTTTAAAAATTCTGTCTGCATGGCATTCAACCTGATTAATCTCTACTGAACGTTGTCGAGGTTTTGATCTCGACGCTTGCGCGTGTGCTCTTAACTAATAAACCTGCGTAAAGAAAAGAGCACAGGCACTACAGGTATTCCTATTACTTCGAGTACAGTTCTACAACCAGCGACTCGTTAATTTCTGCCGGCAGGTCGCTTCGATCTGGCACAGACTTGAAAACACCTTCGAACTTCTTGTTATCGACTTCTAACCAGCCAGGTAAGCCGCGTTGGCCGTGTAATTCCATTGCATCAGAAATACGGGCTTGCTTGCGAGCTTTCTCACGAATTGAGATGGTCTGATTTGGCTTCACTTGATAAGACGCAATGTTGACAATCTTGCCGTCAACCATAACTGACTTATGAGACACCAACTGACGAGCTTCAGATCGCGTGGAACCAAAACCCATACGGTACACAACGTTGTCGAGACGCTGCTCAAGCATGCTTAACAAATTCTCGCCCGTTGCACCTTTAGTAGATGCCGCGGCTTTGTAATAGTTTCGAAATTGCTTTTCCAGCACACCGTACATACGACGCAGTTTTTGCTTTTCTCGCAACTGCATTGCATAGTCTGAAGGACGACCACGCTTTGCGCCTTGCATGCCCGGAGGAGTCTCAAGATTACACTTGGATTCCAGCGGGCGCAGGCCCGACTTCAGGTACAAATCTGTACCTTCACGTCTGCTTAACTTACATTTTGGACCAATATAACGAGCCACTAATTACACTCCAACCTTAACCAAATCAGATGTTTCATTCTGCTACTTCTTAGATTAAACACGGCGCTTTTTAGGCGGCCGGCAGCCATTATGGGGAATAGGCGTTACATCCAGAATGCTACTGATCTTAAATCCCACGTTGTTCAATGAACGCACTGCTGAATCACGACCAGGACCCGGGCCCTTAACGCGAACATCAATGTTTTTCAATCCGTATTCTTTGGCAGCTTCACCAGCTCGCTCTGCCGCAACCTGTGCTGCGTAAGGCGTACTTTTTCGTGAACCACGAAAACCAGAACCACCGGCAGTTGCCCAGGAAAGCGCGTTGCCTTGACGGTCAGTGATCATCACAATCGTATTGTTAAACGATGCATGAATGTGTGCAATACCGTCTGTAACGGTACGGCGTGCTTTTTTCTTCGGGCTACTTGCTGCCATCTTAGTATTCTCTAACTATTCTATTAGCGCTTCAAAGGACGACGAGGCCCTTTTCGCGTGCGCGCATTGGTTTTAGTACGTTGTCCACGCAGTGGCAGTCCACGACGATGACGAATACCTCGGTAGCAACCCAAGTCCATCAATCGCTTGATATTCATGGAGACGTCTCGACGCAGGTCACCCTCGACGGTGAACTTGCCTACTTCGGTACGCAGGTTTTCTACTTCCGATTCAGATAGATCACGTACTTTGGCGTCAGTTGCAACACCAGCGGCGGCACAAATTTCACGTGCACGCGTACGGCCGATTCCGAAAATCGAGGTTAATGCGATCCAGGTGTGTTTCTGGACTGGAATATTGATGCCGGCTATACGGGCCATGCTGTTCTCCGATTATCCTTGGCGCTGCTTGTGTCGAGGGTCGCTACAAATGACGCGAATAACGCCTTTGCGCTTGACCACTTTACAGTTGCGGCAAATTTTTTTGACTGAGGCTCTACATTTCATATCTAACTAACTCCAATAGCTCTTGGATGGCTTAGCGAGTGCCACGAGGGGTGCCCTTTGCACCTTTTTTCATCATGCCTTCGTATTGATGACTCATCATGTGGGCCTGCGCCTGCGCAACAAAGTCCATGACAACAACCACGATTATCAGCAGTGACGTACCACCGAAGTAAAAAGGCACATTCCAAAACAATATAAGGAACTCGGGTAGCAGGCAAACAGCTGTGATGTACAACGCGCCAAACATGGTCAGTCGCGTCAGTACGCCATCAATGTATCGAGCAGTTTGATCCCCAGGACGAATCCCGGGAATAAAAGCACCAGAGCGCTTTAAGTTATCCGCTGTTTCTTTGGCATTGAACACCAATGCTGTGTAGAAAAAACAGAAGAAAATAATTGCCGCCGCGTACAGCAGGATATAAACCGGCTGACCTGGCTGCAGGGTTGACACTAGTGTGTTCAGCCATGAATTAGAATTACTGGTTGCCAGGTCACCCAGGGTGGCCGGAAACAAGATTATGCTCGACGCAAATATGGGGGGAATAACGCCCGCCATGTTCAACTTAAGAGGCAAGTGGCTCGACTGTGCCTGGTACATCTTTTTGCCTTGTTGACGCTTGGCGTAGTTAACCGTTATGCGTCGCTGGCCGCGTTCAACAAAGACCACGAAAGCGGTAACCGCTAAGACCATCGAAAACAATAAGATAACCACAAACGAATTAAGCTCACCGGTTCTGGCTAATTCCAGTGTGCCGCCAATAGCGCGAGGCAGCCCTGCGACGATACCGGCAAAAATCAAAATTGAAATACCGTTACCAATGCCTCGTTCGGTAATTTGTTCACCAAGCCACATCAGGAACATGGTGCCTGTGATTAACGTTATGGCAGCTGTTACGACAAAACCAGGGCCGTTTAAAAACACCACGTTGTCGCCACCAGAGGATTGCGATTGCAATGCTATGGCAACACCAACCGACTGGATACTCGCCAGCAACAAGGTGCCGTAGCGCGTGTACTTCGTGATGGTGCGACGACCACTCTCACCTTCTTTACGCAGTTGCTCTAACGAAGGAATAACGTGAGTCATTAACTGCATGATGATAGATGCTGAGATATACGGCATGACCCCCAAAGCAAACAGAGACATACGCGACAGAGCACCACCACCGAACATGTTCAGCATGCCCATGATGCCGCCACTCTGTGCATCAAACAACTCTGCCATCACGCGCGGGTCAACACCCGGAATAGTGATGTGAGAACCGATGCGAAAGATCGCGATTGCAAAAAGCACAAACAGTAGACGCGTACGCAGCTCGGATGAACCACCGATGCCTCCCGCTATACCCTGCTTATTTTGCTCTTTTGCCATAATGTTGTTTTAGTCCGCTTCTTTAATCGCAGGCACGTCGCTCACGCTGCCGCCCGCCGCTTCAATGGCCGCTTGTGCACCTTTGGTCACTCGACAGCCCGTTACCTGAACTGCTTTTTCGATGCTGCCAGACAAAATAACTTTGACTGTTTTGGTCTGAATAGGAATCAGGCCAGCTGCAATTAGTGAGGCGGGGTTAACTGCACCATCTTCAATCAGTGCCAGTTCGTGCAAACGCACTTCGGCGTAGTAGCGGCCCATGCGCGACGTGAAACCGAATTTCGGTAAACGACGCTGAATAGGCATCTGACCACCTTCAAACCCAACTTTGTGCCAACCACCTGAACGAGACTTCTGGCCTTTGTGGCCACGTCCGCAGGTCTTGCCCCAACCTGAACCAATTCCACGGCCCACACGGTGTGCGGTTTTTCGGCTGCCGGCAGCTGGTTTTAAATTGTTAAGACTCATGTTTATTTCTACTCTTCTATCCGAAGCATGTAATACGCTTTATTAACCATGCCGCGATTCTCCGGCGTGTCCAACACTTCTACAGTTTGGTGCATTCGACGAATGCCAAGGCCACGTACACAAGCCTTATGATTTTTCAATCGGCCGTTCATGCTTCTGACCAGTGTTACTTTAAACGTCTTGGCGCTCATGCTTCACCTTTGATTTCCGCAACCGATTTTCCGCGCTTCGCTGCAACTGATTCCGGGCTTTGCATAGTGCTTAGACCGTTAATAGTTGCCCGAACAACATTGATCGGATTGTTTGTGCCAATGATTTTGGCCAGTACATTTCGAACACCTACAGCTTCGAATACCGCGCGCATTGCACCACCGGCGATGATGCCGGTACCTTCAGACGCTGGTTGCATGTAAACACGAGCAGCACCATGTCGACCCTTTAACGCGTATTGCAATGTGCCATCGTCCAAAGACACCGTTTTCATGTCTCGGCGTGCTTTTTCCATGGCCTTTTGAATCGCCAATGGCACTTCGCGTGCTTTACCGTAGCCCAGGCCTACACGGCCATTACCATCACCGACGACAGTCAGCGCCGTGAAGCCGAATTGACGACCACCCTTGACCACTTTTGCCACACGGTTAATAGAGACCAGCTTTTCAATGTAGCCGTCGCTGCTTTGGTTGTAATCGTTGTTGTTGTTCGCCATGTGCTTTCCTAGAATTTCAGGCCGTTTTCACGGGCTGCGTCTGCGAGTGCCTTAACTCGACCGTGGTACTTGAAGCCTGAACGGTCAAAGGCCACTTCAGTTACACCTGCCGCTTTCGCTTTTTCGGCTATGGACTTGCCTACCGCAACAGCCGCATCAACATTGCCGCTGTACTTCAAACCCGAACGCAGATCTTTGCCAACCGTCGATGCAGTTGCAACAACTTTGTTTTCATCACCAGCAATAACCTGCGCATAAATATGTCGAGGTGTGCGGTGCACTGACAAACGTGCAACGCGAAGCTCTTTGATTTTCGCTCTGGTGCGCTTGGCACGACGCAATCGACTTGATTTCTTGTCCATAATTACTTCTTCTTGGCTTCTTTCATAAGAACGTATTCGTCAACATAACGAACGCCTTTGCCTTTGTAAGGTTCTGGTGGACGGTAGCCGCGAATATCAGCTGCTACTTGACCGACTATTTGTTTGTTGCTGCCACTGACGGTGATTTCAGTCTGGCTTGGTGTTTCTACTTTGATACCGTCCGGCAATTTGTGAACAACGGGATGTGAAAAACCCAAAGTCAGGTTTATCGCATTGCCTTGTGCCTGAGCACGATAACCAACACCACGCAGCTCCAGCTTTTTCTCGAACCCAGTTGATACACCAACAACCAGATTGTTTAGTAAAGCACGCATGGTTCCAGCCATAGCGATCGCACCCTTGCTTTCATCAATTGGCTTTACACCCAGCACACCATCTTCCAGAGCAGGCGTTACTTGCTCGTTCAGCGTGACTGACTCATTACCCTTCGGGCCCTTAGCACTGACAGTTTGACCACTAATGGTCACATCAACACCTTTTGGCACTTCGATCGGTTGTTTTGCTACGCGTGACATTTCTTATTCCGATAATTTAGTGTTTTCGTACTGTTACTGAACAGTACAAAGAATTTCGCCACCATGGCCTTCGGCGCGAGCTTTAACACCTGTCATCACACCTTGAGAGGTGGATACAATGGCAACACCCAGGCCACCAAGCACATCAGGAATTTCACCCTTGTTGCAATAACGACGCAGGCCCGGACGGCTCACTCGTTGAATTTTTTCAATAACCGGCTTGCCATCGAAATATTTCAACTGAACCGTCAAAGTTGGTTTGCCCTCAACATCAGCTGTGGAATGTGACAACACATACCCTTCCGACACTAATACATCTGCCACCGAACTCTTTACCTTGGAGGCAGGCATCGAAACTTCAACCTTTTGCGCTTGTTGACCGTTACGAATGCGGGTCAACATATCGGCTAGTGGATCTGACATGCTCATAATAAATACTTTCCTTTGCCTAACTTACCAGCTGGCTTTAACCAGGCCTGGCACATCGCCGCGCATAGCTGCTTCGCGCAACTTGTTCCGGCTTAGACCAAATTTACGGTAGTACCCGTGAGGGCGACCAGTAATTCGACAACGGTTACGCTGCCTGGCGGGTGATGAATCGCGTGGCAATTTTGCCAACGCGGTCACTGCCGCCATTTTGTCTTCAAACGATGCCTCTTCCGAGATAATCGTTGCTTTTAACTTCTTGCGCTTGTCCGCATATTGACGGACAAGCTTGGTGCGCTTTGCTTCGCGCGCAATCATTGATTTCTTAGCCACAAGCTACTCTTTGGTTAGTCTCGTTTATCCACGAAACGGAAAATTGAATTTCTTCAACAATGCCAATGCTTCGGCATCCGTTTTTGCTGATGTAGTGATAGTGATATCCATACCACGAATTGCATCAATTTTGTCGTAATCAATTTCGGGAAATATAATCTGTTCTTTAACACCCAAACTGTAGTTTCCGCGACCGTCGAAAGACTTTGGGCTGATACCACGAAAGTCACGAATTCGAGGAATCGAAATAGCCACTAGCCGATCAAGAAACTCGTACATACGTGCACGACGCAAAGTGACCTTCAAACCGATTGGGTAACCGTCACGAATTTTAAACCCCGCAATTGATTTACGAGCAACAGTAACAACCGGCTTCTGACCTGCGATTGCTGTCATGTCGTTGATGGCATTTTCTAAAACCTTTTTGTCACCAACTGCTTCGCCCAGACCAATGTTCAGCGTAATCTTTTGGATACGCGGAGCCTGCATGACGCTTTTGTACGAAAACTCTTCCACTAAGGCTGGAAGTATTTTCTCGTTGTACTCTGTTGCTAGTCTTGTCATCACTTTAACCGTCTAATTTTATGTCGCTCTTGTAAGAGCTAGTCGACTGCTGAATCGTCAGCGTTAAAAAAGCGCTCTTTCTTGCCAGCACTATTTACGCGCACGCCTACTCGTCCACCCTTTTTTGTTTTCGGGTTGAACAAAGCAACATTCGAAATATGTATCGAAGCTTCCTTTTCCTGAATTCCGCCCGGGTCGCCCGCTTGTGGGTTCCCTTTGGCGTGCTTCTTAACCATGTTGACGCCATCGACAATCAGTCGATCTTCCATCACTCTGGCTACCTTTCCACGACGGCCTTTATCTTTGCCGGCGAGTACGATGACATCGTCACCTGATTTAATCAGTTTCATTGCGTGTTACCTACAGTACTTCTGGTGCCAGCGACACAATCTTCATGAACTTCTCGTTTCGTAGCTCTCGGGTAACAGGCCCGAAGATACGAGTACCGATTGGCTCAAGCTTTGCGTTCAAGATGACAGCGGCATTCTGATCAAAACGAATGGCCGAACCGTCAGCACGACGAATGCCTTTACGAGTTCGTACAACAACGGCGTTGTACACCTCACCCTTTTTGACACGACCCCTTGGGATAGCATCTTTGACACTGATCTTTATGACATCGCCTACGCGAGCATAACGACGGTGTGACCCGCCCAGTACTTTTATGCACTGTACGCGTCTGGCACCACTATTATCAGCGACATTCAGAACGGTCTGCATTTGAATCATCGGAACGCTACTCTATATTTTTCTATTATCGACTGTCAGCGAACTATTCGCTGGCAGCTTCCAGTACCTTGTCCAGTGTCCAGGATTTGGTCTTGGAAATTGGACGGCACTCTTTGATTTGCACAACATCGCCAATGTTCAGCTCGTTCTGCGCATCGTGTACGTGATACTTCTTGCTACGACGGATATATTTTCCGTACATCGGGTGTTTCACTCGACGTTCGACCAACACTGTGGCTGACTGCATCATTTTGTTACTTAACACGCGGCCAATTTCGGTGCGCTGTAGTTTGTTGTTTTCAGTACTCATGATTTAAGCGCCTGCCGTCTGCTTTTGACTAAACTCTTTTTGCCTGATTAGGGTCTTAATACGTGCGATCTGACGGCGCACACGTTTGTGATTGTGTGGCTTCACTTCCTGACCTGAACCTTGTTGCATACGCAGGTTAAACTGCTCACGAAACAACGCTGACAATTCTGTGTTGAGCTCATCAACAGATTTGTCTCTTAAACTTGCTATATCCGCAGGATTCATTACGCCAAAGTCCTTACAACAAAAGTTGTTGAGATAGGCAGCTTGGCCGCTGCCAATGCAAACGCTTCACGAGCAATCTCTTCTGAAACGCCTTCCATTTCATAGAGCATTTTGCCCGGCTGAATTTTGGCTACCCAGTATTCAACGTTACCTTTGCCTTTACCCATTCGAACTTCGATAGGCTTTTTGGTAACCGGTGTGTCAGGGAAGATGCGTATCCAGATTTTCCCACCACGCTTGATGTGACGAGTCATCGCACGACGTGCAGATTCAATCTGGCGCGCAGTCAAGCGGCCACGAGCGTTGGCTTTAAGACCGTATTCGCCAAAGCTGACTTTGTTACCATTCAGCGCAAGGCCGCGGTTGCGTCCTTTGTGCTGCTTGCGAAATTTTGTACGTTTTGGTTGTAGCATGTCTTCTCTGCTCTATTCTTTTCTGCTCTTACGCTTCTCTAGCCGCTTACTTAGTAGTGGTGGCAGCGGCGCTTTTGGCACGCTTGTCATCAAGATCAAACACTTCGCCGTGACAAATCCACACTTTGATGCCGATAACACCATAGGTGGTATTGGCTTCAGCGGTGCCGTAGTCGATATCTGCGCGCAGTGTGTGCAATGGAACACGACCATCGTGGTACCACTCGCGACGCGCAATCTCAGCACCATTCAAACGACCTGAGACTGCGATCTTTACACCTTGAGCACCCAATCGCATGGTGTTGGTTAAAACACGCTTCATGGCACGACGAAACATCACTCGGCGTTCTAGTTGCTGAGCAACACCTTCAGCGACCAGTTTTGCGTCGAGTTCTGGTTTGCGAATTTCAGCAACGTTAATTTTGACGTTGTTGATATTTAAACCAAGCTTTGGTGCAAGAGTACGACGTAAGCGCTCGATGTCTTCACCCTTCTTACCTATAACAATACCGGGGCGCGCAGAGTGAATCGTGATAACCACAGCTTTTGCCGGACGATCAATCTGGATGCGGCTAACCGATGCATGAGCAAGTTCTTTTCTTAGCAGCTCACGTACCATGATGTCGTCATTCAAATAGTTTGCATAGTCTTCTGACCCTGCATACCAGGTTGAATTCCAGTCCTGAGAAATACCAAGACGAATACCAATTGGATGTACTTTTTGACCCATTCCTGCTTTGCTCCTAACGGTCCGAAACGGTCACAGTGATGTGACTGGTGCGCTTGAGAATACGGTTAGCGCTGCCTTTCGCTCTTGCGCGTAGTCGTTTCATGGTTGGACCTTCGTTCACTTGAACGGCGGCAATTTTTAGTTCGTCGATGTCAGCACCTTCGTTGTGCTCAGCGTTGGCAATAGCACTGTCCACCAGCTTCTTCATGATAGCGCCGGCTTTTTTCTCGCTGAACGTGAGCACTTCAAGTGCACCTTCAACTGGCAACCCGCGAATCTGATCAGCAACCAGACGCACTTTTTGCGCAGAGATTCGCGCGTGCTTTAATGTTGATTCAACCTGCATGACTATCTAACCTTCTTGTCAGCAACATGGCCTTTGTAAGTGCGCGTAGCTGAAAATTCACCCAGCTTGTGACCAACCATGTTTTCAGAAACCAGTACCGGCACGTGTTGCCGACCGTTGTGTACTGCAATGGTCAAACCGACCATATCCGGCAATATCATCGAGCGACGCGACCAGGTTTTAATTGGGCGCTTGCTATTGGCAGCTTTGGCTTCATCAACCTTTTTAACCAGGTGATGATCAACGAAAGGACCTTTTCTTAATGAACGTGGCACGGCTTATTCCTTACTTTTTAGAACGACGACGCACGATCATATTGTCGGTGCGTTTGTTCGAACGAGTTTTATAACCTTTGGTCGGTGTGCCCCACGGGCTAACCGGATGACGACCACCTGAGGTACGGCCTTCACCACCACCATGCGGATGATCAACCGGGTTCATCGCAACACCACGAACCGTCGGACGAACACCACGCCAGCGTTTAGCACCAGCTTTACCCAATTTACGCAAGGCATGTTCACCATTGCCTACCTCGCCAAGCGTGGCGCGACAATCAGACATAACACGGCGCATTTCGCCAGAGCGTAATCGCAACGTCGCATACATCCCTTCACGTGCAACCAACTGTACCGCTGCACCTGCACTACGCGCGATTTGCGCACCAGCACCGGGCTTTAGTTCAATGCAATGCACTGTTGAACCAACCGGGATATTTGCCAGTGGCAAACAATTACCAGATTTGATTGGCGCTTCGCGACCAGACATGAGTTTGTCACCCGCTGACATGCCTTTCGGAGCGATCACATATCGACGTTCGCCATCGGCATACTTTAAAAGCGCGATATTTGCTGTGCGATTAGGATCGTATTCCAGGCGCTCAACGATTGCACCAATGCCGTCTTTATCACGTTTAAAATCAATAACGCGATAACGACGCTTGTGTCCACCACCAATATGACGTTGAGTGATGCGACCTTTGTTATTACGTCCACCTGATTTGTGCAGTGCTTCTACCAGTGGCTCGTAAGGACCCTCTTTGGAGAGTTCTTTATTGACAACACGAACCTGAAAACGACGACCAGGTGAGGTTGGATTGGATTTAACCAGTGCCATTTCGCTTTATCCCTCAATGCTCATGAAGTCGAGATCTTGACCTTCGGCCAGTCTGACAATTGCTTTACGCCAGTCGGAACGCTTACCCATACTTGCACCAAAACGCTTAGTCTTACCTTTAACGTTGATGATTTGCACGCTCTTGACTTCGACCTTGAACAGCTGCTCTACCGCTTTGCGTACTTCCAGCTTGGTAGCATCGTTTGCAACTTTAAACGCATGGCGTCCCTGCATTTCGGCAGCCGTAGCGGTTTTTTCCGAAACGTGCGGTGCCAGAAGAATCTGAAATAAACGTTGATCGTTCACGCTAGACGCTCCTCTAATTGCTTCACTGCAGCAGCAGTCACAACGATGTGCGGGTAACGAACCAAAGCCACTGGGTTCATGCCATCAACATCGAGCACTTGTACGTTAGGTATGTTGCGACAAGCCAGGAAAACAGATTCATTGACTTCTTCAAGTAAAACTAATGCTTTGCTTACACCAAGCTCATTTAGCTTCGCTTGCATCGCTTTGGTTTTTGGCTCGCTAATGTCGAGCGAATCAACGATAATCAAACGACCGTCTGTTGCTGCCTGAGACAAAATGGAACGCAGTGCTGCGCGGTACATTTTTCTGTTTACTTTCTGGGTGTAGTCGCGCGGCTTGGCTGCGAACGTTACACCACCGCCAGCCCAGATAGGGCTTCTGGATGTACCGGCACGAGCACGACCAGTGCCTTTTTGACGCCAGGGCTTGGCACCACCACCGCGCACTTCGGAACGGGTTTTTTGAGCCGCGTTACCTGATCGTCCGGCAGCCAAATAAGCTGTGACTATCTGATGAACGAGACCTTCGTTATAGCTTGCGCCAAACACGGCATCAGATACCGCTACGGTGCCGCCACTGTGGGTTTTGAGATCCATCGGAATCAGCCTTTACTCTTCTTGGTTTTCACTGCAGGCTTGATAATGACGTCTCCGCCTTCAGGCCCTGGAACTGCACCCCTTATCAGGATGACTTCTTTTTCTTGATCGATTTTTATTACAGTGAGGTTTTGCATAGTGCGTTTACGCGCACCCATGTGACCTGCCATGCGCTTGCCCTTGAATACGCGGCCGGGCGTCTGGTTTTGACCAATTGAACCAGGAGCACGGTGAGCCAAGGAGTTACCGTGAGTGGCATCCTGCATCTGGAAATTGTGGCGCTTAACACCACCTGCGAAGCCCTTACCGATAGACGTACCAGTGACGTCGACTTTTTGACCAGCTTCGAACAGATCGATGCCAACCTCACCACCTACCACCATGGCTTCTTCGTCGAATTCAACACCTTCAAGGCGGAATTCCCACAAACCACGACCGGCTTCAACGCCCGCTTTAGCGAAGTGGCCAATTTCAGCTTTGCTTAGAGCACTTGTTTTTTTGGAACCAGTGGTGATTTGCACAGAGTCATAGCCGTCAACATCGGCTGTCTTGCGCGCGGTAATACGATTGGGTTGCACATGGATAACGGTGACGGGCTGTGAAATGCCAGTGTCATCGAAAATACGTGTCATGCCAACTTTTTGGCCTAGAACACCAAGTGTCATTTTTATCTCCGCCATAAAACCCTCGACATTACGCTTGCTCGCGAAGCGAGTTAGCGGGTCCATCGAAAGCTGACTTGTAACGACCAATAACTTCCCGCCTGATTACAGCGTGGTTTCTCTGGTCTTAGCTCGTTGCCTGCTGGTTTTCTGACTTTGTCAAAACCTATCAAGCACAAAAACCGGCAGTCACCGCTTGAGCGTCTCGCTCCAGCTGCGAACCCCGGTTTTTAGGAAAATTTTTGCCTCACACAAATGATGCGACGATTCTGCCGTGAGGTAGCCCGCAAGTATATCAGGGAAAAATCGCTTGTGCTACAGAATGTTTACAAATATTACCTGCCATTATGCTTCCTGCGGAAAAGGCATCTTGACGGGCCGTATAGGGGCCGTGTAATTAGTCGGCTACACGTTCTGGTTTTGATAGCACACCGCGCAGGAACATGGGCGCGACAAACCCTAATATTGCCGCTACCCACAATCCTATGGCTATAGGAGATGAGAACAAATACAGCGGATCGCCATCGGACAGCACCATGGCACGGCGCAGATTATCTTCCATGTTTCCACCGAGCAGAATGCCCAATATCACCGGCACAGTGGGCACATCGAGTTTTCGCAGCACATAGCCCAGCACCCCAAAGGCGACCATCAGCAATAGATCGAAATAACTGCCGGACAGCGAGTATATGCCCACGAACGAGATCATGGTGACGCCAGGCAGTAGAATCCAGGCAGGTACCTGCAGAATACGCACAAAAAAGCTCACCAGCGGCACATTCATTAGCAGTAAAACGACATTTGCGATCAATAATGAAGCGATCAGGCCCCAAACGACTTCTGGCCTATCAGTAAACAGAGTTGGGCCTGGGGTAATATTCAGGGTCATTAACAAGGCAAGCAATACCGCAGTGGTTCCTGAACCGGGCACACCCAGCGTCAGCATGGGCACCAACGCACCACCAGCCGCCGCATTGTTGCCAGCTTCCGGTGCGGCAACACCTTTGGCCACACCGGTACCGAAACCACCGTCCTTGCCAGATATTGCTTTTTCGCTCATGTAGGCCAGGAAGCTTCCCAGGGATGCTCCGGCGCCTGGCAGAATTCCGGCAATAAACCCAACCAGGCTGCAGCGCAACATCGTCCACTTGACGTGAAATATGTCTTTCCAGGGAACCCTGACTTTATCAAGCTTGACGCCAATCGATGAATTTTTGCCATGGCCCTCAATAAAGAAAAACACTTCTGCTATGGCGAATAGGCCAACAATAGCAACCAGAAAATCAATGCCATCCATAAGATGAAGGCCGCCGCCGGTAAACCGCGGCAGGCTTGTGCCGTTGTCTAAACCAATAGTCGATATACCCAAACCAATGCAGGATGCAATGGCCGCCTTTGCCTGATTGTTTGATGCGACACCACCGAGCGTACAAAAAGCCAGTAGGTATAAAGCAAAATATTCTGCCGGCCCAAACTGATAAGCAACACGTGCCAGCATGGGTGCCAGTAACAACAAACCAAACGTTGCTAACAACGCGCCGACAAAAGACGCAACACCAGACAGGACCAGGGCATCACCAGCACGACCTTGCTTGGCCATGGGATACCCATCGAGCGTAGTCATGAGCGCCGGTTCATCGCCGGGTATGTTTAATAAAATGGAACTGATTCGACCACCATACATGGCCCCGTAGTAAACACTGGTCATTAACACCAGAGCGGATGTTGCATCAAGCCCCAGAGTAAATGTTATAGGGATAAGGATGGCAACACCGTTTGACGGACCTAGTCCAGGTAGCGCGCCAATGATGGTGCCCAAAAAGCAACCGACGATGGCGAGCATTAATGTGTATGGCGATAAGGCAATTGAAAAACCCAGCGCCAGATTTGACCAGATGTCCAACATATATTGTACCGGTAGCTTCTACGCAAACTTTTTACATAAAGAATGCTTTAGGAAAGGCAACAAGTCCTAAACCAAGTGCGAACTTGAACAACAAGAACAAACCTACTGATAGTCCGACACCGGATATTAGTGCTGGCCCCGCACGACTGGAGATTTGATAACTTAAAATAGCCGCTGTTATAGCCGTGGGTATGATAAAACCCAACGGCTTTAGCGCATAGGCATATGCAACGAGCACAATAAGCGCAACACACAATGAGATTAAGGATCGTACTCCAGGCCACTGCGGACTGGGGTCGGGCCTGAACATCATCACCAGAGCACTTAGTGCGGCGACACACCCAATGATAATAGGAAAAGTTTTTGGACCCACCGGGTCGCTAAGAAAACTGGTTTGCACTTGAGTGGCGCTTGCAATATATGCAAGCGCCACCATCAGTGTTACCAGCCCGAACAGCCGGTCACTCATGACTACTGAATAACGCCGATGTCTTTAGACAGCTGACGTACTTCTTCTACAACACCGTCGATGTATGACTGGAAGTCACCACCGACTTTAGTGAACGGTGCAAGACCGTTAGCAACCATGGCTTCTTTCCATTCATCCGAATCAGCAACTTGTTGTAGTCGATCTGCCCACATATCAAACGTTTCATCGCTAATACCTTTGGGCACGTACAATCCACGCCAGTTAACGGCAACAACATCAAAACCCTGCTCTTTTGCAGTTGGAATGTCGTCAAAGCCTGGCACACGCTCTTCAGTTAAAACGGCCAGTGCGCGTATTTCGCCAGCTTTTAAGAAGCCAACAATTTCAGACATGTCGCCTGTCATCGCTTGGGTAAAGCCACCAACGGTTTGCGTGATGGCATCTGCACCACCGTCAACGCCAATGTATTTAACTTTCGTGATGTCAGTAAAACCAACACGCTGAAGAAGCATGAGTGGCTTCAGGTGATCAAAACCACCTACAGCTGACCCACCCGCAAAAGCAACTGAAGCAGGGTCTGCTTTAACAGCATCAAGCAATTCGCCCAGATTTTGGAAAGGGCTGTCTTTGGCTACAACGATAACGCCAGGGTCAGCGCCAATGGCTCCTACAAATCGAACGTCAGCAGCAACCTTACCGGCATAAGCGTTTTGCGCTAAACGAGTCGATGTCGCTGATGATGCGGCAACGATTAACTCAGCGTCGTCATTGCGTTCGGCAACAACATGGTTGAACGCAAGTCCACCACCGGCACCGGCCATATTAGTGACCTGAATCGGCTTATCTACCGCGCCAATGTCGTGCATGATTTTACCGATGCTTCGGCAAGTGAAATCCCAACCACCACCGGGGTTTGCAGGGGCGATGCATTCTGCGGCTTGCGTTGTGCCCACAGCGCCAAACGAACCGATGCTCAGCAGCACGCTGGCAGCGATTGATCTTTTTACATTAAGATTCATACTTAATTTCATTCTTTTTCCTCTCTTCCAAGTTTGGAGTCAATACGCAATAAACAATATTGCTACCGCTAGCTTACGACATTTTATGCTCGATTTACACGACTTGGTAGCCCCATTACGCATCAGGCAGCCCTAATCCCATAAATCTGGCCCTAAGCGCTTTAATGCTGGCAGTACTTTAAAATACATGTGCAGCATATCCAGCCTTGAAGGTGCAGAGCCTGTGGAGGCAAGCCTGTGAAAGAAAGCATCATCAAAAGCTGGCACAGCACGAATTTTGTCAACGATCTCCTGGAAGCGCGCCCAGCTGGGTTCGTGCATCACAGAGGACGAGGATGACATTGACTTTTGTAAGCAGTCAAGCAAGTGCGCCATTTTTTCAAAATGAAGCATTTCTGGTACATCGCTAGCGGTGTGGTAATACCATGGCGTACCACTGGATATAAATGTAAAGGGCACGCCGATATTCCTGAACCTGCCATAGTCACTTCTGGGTACACACGTACCAACGGGTTCTACAAACAACATGGGTAAATGATGAATATCCAAATGTTTTGATTGTAAGCATGGCAACGCTGGACCAAATTGAAAGTACACATCTTCAAACCCTGGCATGAGTGCACCACCAACCAAATCCAGAATGATCGCTTTGCTTAATGGCTTATCGTACTGAGCTGCAAATGCTCGTGACCCCTTGGTACCACCATAGCCAAAGGTTTCTTCGTAGTCGAAAAAAACGAATGTCATGGGTATGTCAGTTTTAGCGCGAGCCAATAACGCCATAACAATTGCCACCGCAGAAGCGTTATCGTCAGCACCCGGGCCTGAGCTGCCGCGTGTGTCGTAATGCGCACCCACCAGAATTCGAGGCTGCACTGAACTTGTATACCCTACCTCTGCGTAAATGTTTTTGCATTGACCAAACGGAATCGCAAAAAAGGTTTGTATTTGTGCTTCATGACCGCACGACACTATAAAGTCAGTTAAAAACTCCTGCGTACGTTTATAACCTGTTGAGCGAGGTCGCCTGTTGTCGATGCACAGTGTGTCGATATGCTCTTTGAGCTCATTGATTGCAACGTTGGTGTCCACCTGACTCACTTGCGATGATAACTTCATCACAGTATACGGCGCTTAGTCGGCTAACATACTTAGCAAACTTGAATTCCACGCCGCTCAAGCCGATACAGTCCCTACCTGGCGCTCCATACTTATATGCGCCCTACCGGTGGAGAGCATTAAGTGATTCCAATTGAACGTGCAGAAGTATTCTGGCTGAACACGCACGAGTTTTTACCATCCAAGCCTGTCGCAGGGGCGCAAAGCAGGCCGTTAAGTGCCGAGGATATTCAAAGACTCTCTCGCATCAAAGATTTTGAAATCGATGAGCGATTAGCTCAGGATTTTGCCGAACAAGACCATGTCGGTATTGGCATTTTCGTTGATAAAAAACTGGCTGGCCTGTCATTGTTCTGTGCAGGGGAAGTACCTGCCAGGTACAACCGCCAACATGAAAACTTTAATGGAGTCGCGGTGCAACTACCACCAGGTTCGCGCTGTTTATACAAAGCCATTGTGTTACCACAGTTTAGAGGCCAGCGACTGCATTCTGCTGCGGTTAGATTTGCCATTGAGCACATGGGCAAAGACACTGTGCACACGATTGTCACCACCTGTGATGTTGCCAATAAGGCCTACATTAACAGCACGCTTGGTCAGGGCTTTGAACGAGTGGGGAAAACCATGGAGCTCTGCGTTTTAGGAAAGTCAATTTATAAACTGCCTAAACCAATCGATTCATTAACGGGCGAATCGTCTAAAGATGCTGATGAAGATGGGTGTATTGTGATGAGTAAAGCGGCTTAAGGTTTGACGGGGTCACGGGGTCTCAGGTCTGACGGGGTCAGGTCTTTGATTTTGGATGGTGAGAGGAACATAATGAACGTGAGCTTCAATTGATACTCACGTTCATTATGTTCCTCTCATCATCCAAAATCAAAGACCTGACCCCGTCAATGCTCACCATCCAAAATCAAAGACCTGACCCCGTCAGACCCTGACCCCGTCAGACCCCGATTATCAGTTCAGTTTGATCTGAACATCTACACCTGCTGCCAAGTCTAATTTCATTAACGCATCAACTGTTTTTTCAGTTGGGTCAACAATGTCCATCAAACGCTTGTGGGTACGAAGCTCGTACTGGTCACGGGCGTCTTTGTTAACGTGTGGTGAAATCAAAACCGTGAAACGCTCTTTTTTGCTAGGCAACGGAATCGGTCCGAGAACACGAGCACCAGTGCGCTTTGCAGTTTCAAGAATTTCCTTGGCTGAGCGATCAATCAAACGATGATCGAATGCTTTCAGACGGATACGTATTGTTTGACTGGATGCCATATTAATTACTCAAGAATTTTAGCAACAACACCCGCACCAACGGTTCGGCCACCTTCGCGTATCGCGAAACGCAAGCCATCTTCCATCGCTATCGGGTTGATCAGGGTTACCGTGATTTTCACGTTGTCACCTGGCATGACCATCTCTGTGCCTGACGGCAACTCAACCGCACCGGTTACATCCGTTGTACGGAAGTAAAACTGTGGACGGTAGTTTGAGAAAAATGGTGTGTGACGACCACCTTCATCTTTACTCAACACGTAAATCTCAGCTTCGAACTTCGTGTGCGGTGTGATCGTACCGGTGTGACACAACACCTGGCCACGCTCAACATCTTCACGCTTGGTACCGCGCAGCAGCACACCGACGTTATCGCCGGCTTCACCCTGGTCGAGTAACTTTCGGAACATCTCAACACCAGTAACCGTGGTTTTCTCTGTGTCTTTAATACCGACGATTTCGATCTCTTCGCCAACCTTGACCACACCACGCTCAACACGACCGGTAACCACCGTACCGCGACCCGAGATTGAGAACACATCTTCAATCGGCATCAGGAATGGCTGGTCCACTGGACGCTCTGGCATCGGGATGTAGTTATCCAACGCATCCATCAGCTTGTCGATCGCAGGACGTCCGATGTCTGAGGTATCACCTTCGATCGCTTTTAACGCAGAACCTGTGATGATCGGCGTATCGTCGCCCGGGAATTCGTAGCTGTCGAGCAGCTCACGCACTTCCATTTCTACCAGCTCGAGTAATTCTGCATCATCAACCATGTCCGCTTTGTTCAGGAACACAACGATGTACGGCACACCAACCTGACGGGCAAGCAAAATGTGCTCACGCGTCTGAGGCATCGGGCCATCGGCTGCAGATACAACCAGAATCGCACCGTCCATTTGGGCCGCACCCGTGATCATATTCTTCACATAATCCGCGTGGCCCGGGCAGTCAACGTGGGCGTAGTGCCGGTTGTCTGATTCATATTCAACGTGCGCTGTGGCGATCGTAATACCACGGGCTTTTTCTTCCGGCGCGTTGTCGATCTGGTCGTAGGCTTTCGCCTCACCACCCATCTTCTCCGCCTGACATATTGTCAAAGCCGCTGTTAATGTTGTTTTACCGTGGTCAACGTGGCCAATTGTGCCAACGTTTACGTGCGGTTTCGTTCTTTCGAATTTTTCCTTAGACATCAGGCGCTGCCTCGTACCGAATTGTTGTGGACCGTCAAATTATTTTGGTTCGTTCTTGCTTTACTGCTATGCATTATAAGTACTGCTTGTTGCTGACCATTGCAAAACCAATGGTCGGCGAAATTGGAGCTCATAACCGGATTTGAACCGGTGACCTCTTCCTTACCAAGGAAGTGCTCTACCGACTGAGCTATATGAGCACGTCTATTTTATTAACCGACCAACTGAGTCATGGTTGACCTAACCGACACTCACTCAAATCCAAAAATTGGAGCGGGTGAAGGGACTCGAACCCTCGTCATCAGCTTGGAAGGCTGAGGTTCTACCGTTGAACTACACCCGCAATACAAAAACACCCTTGCCTTACACTGGTGGAGGGGGGAGGATTCGAACCTCCGAAGCTTACGCAGCAGATTTACAGTCTGCCCCCTTTGACCGCTCGGGAACCCCTCCGGCAGGCAAGCCGGACATTATCAAGGGAAACTGCGAAACTGTCAACGCTACCGCATAGTTGAAAAGGACGATTTTAGAATAAAACCTGTTCCAGACAAGCTAGCCAGCGACATTGGCAATTTATAGACCACAAATTCGCTAGCTGCCTAGATTTTTGGGCACCAATAAAGGGGACGGAGGGATTTAATATTGTCCACATGCGTAGCATGGACAATATTAAATCCCTCCGTCCCCTTTATTCTTCTAGTGATTGAGGATTTGACTCAGGAATAACTGCGTACGCTCGTTTTGGGGATTGTTAAAGAACTGCTCTGGCTCATTTTCCTCGATGATCTGCCCTTCATCCATGAAAATAACCCGGTTGGCCACAGTTTTGGCAAAACCCATTTCGTGGGTTACGCATATCATGGTCATGCCTTCCTGAGCTAGCTCGATCATGGTATCTAGCACCTCTTTGATCATTTCCGGATCAAGTGCTGAGGTTGGCTCATCGAATAACATGATTTTCGGGCTCATACACAGGGATCTGGCGATGGCCACGCGCTGTTGTTGCCCACCTGAAAGCTGGCCAGGAAACTTCAACGCCTGGTCAGGTATTTTGACTCGCTCAAGGTACTGCATAGCAATGGCTTCGGCTTCCGCCTTTGGGGTTTTGCGCACCCAGATAGGCGCTAGTGTGCAGTTTTCCAATACGGTTAAATGCGGAAACAAATTGAAGTGCTGGAACACCATCCCGACTTCACGGCGCACCGCTTCGATATTTTTAAGATCGTTGGTCAGCTCAACGCCGTCAACTATAATGTCGCCTTTTTGATGCTCTTCCAGTCGGTTGATGCAACGAATCATGGTGGACTTACCCGATCCTGATGGCCCGCAAACAACAATTCGCTCACCCGAATGCACATCAAGGTTGATGTCCTTGAGCACGTGAAACGAGCCATACCACTTATGCATATTGCGAATCTTGATCGCAACATCCCCTAGCTGCTGGTTTACTTGTTGTTCAGACATAATTACTCACCTTATTTAATCGCTAAAACCGCACTGGCTTAAACCAGTTACCGCTCGTGTCCAGTGTGAAGCTTACGCTCCAGGTGCAACGAATACCGCGCCATGGCAAAACAGGAAATAAAGAAGAACAACGCTACAAACAAATACACCTCGGTACTTAATCCCTGCCATTTAGTGTCCGCCAATGATGCCTGGCCAATACCTAATGGGTCGAGCAAACCAATGATGATGACCAGCGTGGTGTCTTTATACAAACCAATAAACGTATTAACAATACCGGGTATGGAAATTTTAAGCGCTTGTGGCAATACGATCAGACGCATAGCCGGCCAATACTTTAAACCCATCGCGTCGGCCGCTTCAGTTTGCCCTTTGGGCAAGGCTTGCAAACCACCTCGAATAACTTCTGCCATGTAGGCTGACGCGAACAATGTCACCATGATCAGCACTCGCAACAATAAGTTGAAGTTGGTACCCGGCGGTAAAAAGTAGTTGAGCATAGTAGATGCTACAAACAACAGCGTGATTAATGGCACACCACGAATGAATTCGATAAACCCGACACATGCATATTTAATAATTGGCAGATTTGATTGCCGACCCAGTGCCAACAAAATACCAATGGGCAACGACATGGCGATACCGGTGACACCGATGATAATGGTCAGCATAATGCCGCCAAATTTATCCGTTGGCACATGCTCCAGGCCAAGGAAACCGCCAATCAGCAACCAGTAAGCAATAAACGGATACAGCAACAGCCAAGGCATGATTTTGCTGCGTGCCGGGAACTTCTCCCATAGCGCTGCCATGATGACAACGACCAACAAAACAAACGCGAGAACAACTCGCCAGCGCTCGTCATCTGGATAAAAGCCGAACGTGAACAGTCCCCATCGATGTTGGATGAAGGCCCAACAAGCGCCGGTATTGATCGCACGACATTCATTGCGATCGGCAGCCGACCAGACAGCATCAGTAAATGTCCAGGCGAACATACCCGGAATAATTTTGTACAGGAAAAACGCACAGAGCAACGTCAACGCAATGTTAAACGGGGACGAAAACAAGTTTTCTCTGACCCACTTGATCGGTCCACTGGTGCCCAACGGAGGTGGTAAGTCAGGGTGTGAGCCCGGCTCGTACTGTTGTTCGAATTTATTTATGCGCATCGTTATCGTTCCACCAGCTTGATACGACTGTTGTACCAGTTCATGAACGTCGAAATGATTAGCGAGAAGGTTAAGTACAAGGCCATGACTATCAGCATGCACTCCATTTCACGTCCCGTTTGATTAAGCGAAATACCGCCAATGGTCGCGGTGATATCCATGTAACCAATGGCTATAGCGAGCGAGGAGTTTTTAGTGATATTCAAATACTGACTGGACAATGGCGGCACGATCACTCGCATCGCTTGTGGAATAACCACCAGGTTCAGGGTTCTGTTACGAGGTATGCCCAATGCCATGCTTGCTTCGGTTTGACCGTGACTGACAGCTAAAATACCGGCTCTTACTACTTCACCGATAAATGCTGCGGTGTAAAAAGACAAGGCCAGCCACAGCGCTATAAATTCTGGCCTGATAACCATACCGCCTTTAAAGTTAAAGCCTTTAAGCGCAGGCTCATCCCACTGAACAGGACTGCCGAGTAAAAAATACGCAATGACAGGCAGAACGACGATGGCTAATATGCTGATCCAAAAAACCGGATAAATTTTACCGGTCGCGTCTTGAACTTTTTTTGCCCAACGTCGAAATAGAAACGCGAAGACGATACCGGCAAAAAACAATCCGATCACAGCCCACATTAGTGGTTCAGGTACAGGCTTGGGCATGAACATGCCGCGATTGGTTAAAAACGCAGTGTCGGCAATACCGATCGCGGATTTGGGTCTGGGTAAGTTATGAACAAATATGCCGTGGATTAAAAGAATATGTAACAGCACGGGAACGTTGCGCACGTACTCAATATACACGTGAGCGATTTTGTTGGTTAGCCAATTCTTGGACAGTCGCAGAACGCCAAGGATAAAGCCTAATATGGTGGCTAATATGATACCGGCTACAGCGACTAACAAGGTATTGATAATACCCACTTGCATCGCTCGCAAATGTGATGAGCGCGAATCGTATGAAATGAGGCGTTGGTTAATATCGTAGTTAGAAGGCTGGCTTAAAAAATCGAAACTAAAACCTTTACCTATTCGCTCTAAATTGGTTATCGCATTAGTGACCATAAAATAGAACAGCGCAAATATAAGCGCCGTAGCGATGATCTGCACGATGACCGAGCGCGATTCCTTATCGGTCCAAAGTCGGGACAAGGCATTCCTTTGCGGCACGGGGGTTGAACTGTCAACCGATGTGTCAGTACTCACAATTGGGCCCTCACTGTTTCAATAAACATATATCACGACAACCAAGCCAAGTCTAAAGCAAAAATGCATAAAGCCAAAACGAAAAAAGGCACACCGCAATGACGCGGTGTGCCTTTTAGTTTCGACTATACGAGGAACTTATCGCTTATCGAATTGGAGCAGCATAAAGAATGCCGCCGTCTTTCCACTGTGCGTTCAAGCCACGCTCAAGGCCGATTGCTGTGTCAGGACCAACATGCCTATCGAAAGATTCGCCGTAGTTACCAACAGCCATGATTGCGCGAAGAGCCCAGTCTTTATCAAGACCGACCATCGCACCGAAGTCACCTTCTGCACCTAACAGACGGTTGATGCTTGGGTTGTCGCCACCTTTAGCCATTTCTTCTGCATTAGCCTGAGTCACGCCCAGCTCTTCTGCAGCGATGATTGCATTAACAACCCACTTAGCAAGATCAGCCCACTGGTCGTCGCCTTGACGAACCGCGCCACCCAATGGCTCTTTAGAAATAATTTCTGGCAAGATCATGTGATCGTCCGGAGATTCAAAAGAAGAACGAGTTGATGCTAATGCAGACGCGTCAGTTGTGAACGCATCACAACGACCAGCAAGGTAGTTGGTTTGTGCTTCAGCGTTAGTTTCAACCGGTACTGGCTCGTAAGAGATGTTGTTGGTACGGAAGTAGTCAGCCGCATTCAATTCAGTGGTTGTACCTGTCTGAATGCAGATTGAAGCACCATCAAGTTCCTTAGCAGAGCTCACACCCAGCTCTTTGGACACCATGAAGCCCTGACCGTCATAATAGTTAACAGGCAGGAAAGTCAATTTAAGATCAGCGTCACGAGACATAGTTTCAGTGGTTACACGAAACAGAATGTCGCCTTCGCCAGAATTCAAAGCAGTGAAGCGAGTCTTACCAGTTGTTGGTACGAAGTTAACTTTGTCACCATCACCTAAAACAGCAGCCGCAACTGCGCGGCAAAGATCAGCATCAATACCAGACCAGTTACCTTTGTCATCCGGAGCCGCGAAGCCAGCTACACCAGTAGATACGATGCAGTTAAGTGTGCCGCGTGCTTTTACGTCGTCAAGAGTGGCAGCTTGTGCATTAAGAGCAGTTGCTGACAGAGCTGCAATAGCCGCAGCGCCTAGAAATGATTTGTTCATATAGTTATCCCAAGTAGTTCGTTCTTATGGAGGTGTCCCCAGCCTTTCGTATCAGCTATGAGTCGAGGAGGACACTACCATATTGAAAACCTGTTTGTCGCTAAGAAACGACACTTTTGCGTACCCGATTGGCAGATGTAAGACAATAGCCCAGTGAGGTTACCGTATAGGATTTCACAAAATTGATGATATCAACAACTTAGCAACAACCAATGCCACATTGGAGTGCGAATAAAGGGGACGGAGGGATTTAATTTTGTCCACACTTAATGTGTGGACAAAATTAAATCCCTCCGTCCCCTTTGTTCGCTCTCTTTGCGGCGCTGTTAGTGGTGATATTCAGGGCAGATTTCTGACGACTTCGCGCATCAGGGAGCGCAGCGTTAACTGATTGCTTGGTGGCGGTGGGCCCTGGGGTATGCGCAAACCATTAGTCATGGTATTGGCCAGCGAAGCTGCCAGGGATCCGGTAAAACTGCTTCCCGAATAATGTGTGTAGCTGGCCTCAGTGGATGGTGAAGAGCGGTATGTTCCCGACCAAAGCACATTGCCATTGCTGACATCGATCATGATGGCCTGCAGCCGCATCTCCCGAACGGTAGATAAAACCACCCTTTCTCGGTCGGTCAGAATGTCACCCACATTGTTTCGCAGCGCAACCCGCTTCGGCACACCCGGTTCGACCTCGTTTTTCTCCACTCGAGCGATCAAGGCGCTGCTCACAGGCAGTTTAGCACCGACCAATGCCCGCAAATCAGCCGGTTTCAGCTGACCAGTGCGGGCGTAATTGTCCAGCATCAACTGATACGAGCGCGGCGCAAAGGAGTTCATTGCTCGATTTACGTCAGATGATCTTAAAGTCTGGCGCCCACTGGTGGTGTAGATCAAATCTTGAAAATCACGCCCCATGGCAGCTTGACTTGCACCCGACTGCACGCCCGGTGCAATAGTTACCCCAACCATGGCAATGCTGTTCTTAAGAGCCTGATTATTCGGCAAATTATCACTAACACAGGCGCTAAGCACCAGAACCAGAGGTAAAATCAGGGTGTTTTTAAGGTTTAGTCGTCTCATTACAAACACGGTCGCAGCGCATGACGTGCCCGCTTTGCAGGCCCTAAACTAAGTATAGACTGACAACAGCCGATTGCTGGAGTACCTCACAGGGTCGATTTTCAGGGGAATCAACTGACTCATTGATCCCATTCCTGCGACCGGTCAGCAGCGCTGCAGCAGCGCACCGGCAGCATGTCAGTAGCACGCCAGCAAACAAATCAAGCGAAAAACAAGGGGCATAAATGCCCCTTTCGGTATGAGAATAAGTCCACTAACACGCCATTAAAACGATCACCTTTTTCTTATTCGCAGCTCTTACGACTGCTATTTATACGGTACGTCATTCGTTGGCGCGGGTTTTTCTCCATTCGTGCCTGTTGGCCTCTGTTCTAAGACCTAGACACCTTATCGACCCGCACGCTTGGCAATTGACATCCATTCACAATCACTAGCACGTTATGTGGCGCAGTCCTGCGGTATTTGAGACCCAGTCACGTCGCTTAAAACTCATCGTTCTTCAAGTGATTGAATCGCTTAAATCTATTGGGTGGAAACCATTGCCAGACAAATACTATCTATTGGGTCATACGAAGCACTTTGCGCTTATAATTAAGAGCTGCGACGCAGTACGGCACGCCAAAGGCCGACTGTTTAGCAGTTTTTTTGGCAGATAAAAACAGACTGTAGTCGGTCCAGCATCAATAATGAGTGGTCCATCACTGGAGCATAATCCAATTGGTTTTTCGGCCGATACAACATTAAGCAGACATACTTGCATACAACCAGGAGAGACAGCCAATGACCGATCGCACCAGCTCGATAACTACCCATAACGGGAAAACATCTGAGTTGCCTGTGCTGAGCGGCACGCATGGACCCGATGTTATCGATGTTCGCGGCCTATACAAAGACACTGGCACTTTTACGTACGATCCTGGCTACGCAACAACTGCCAGCTGCAAGAGCGCAATTACGTACATCGATGGTGATGAAGGCGTCTTGCTGTATCGCGGTTATCCGATTGAGCAATTGGCTGAACACAGCACCTACCTTGAAGTGTGTTATTTGCTGATGTACGGCGAACTACCAAACAAGCAAGAATCAACAGACTTCAACGACATCATCAAGCACCACACGATGGTTCACGAAAACATTCGCGACTTTATTAACGGATTTCGATATGACGCCCATCCCATGGCCATGTTGGTGGGTACGATTGGCGCGCTGTCTTCGTTCTACCACGACTCGCTCGACATTACTAACCCTCAACACCGCGAGATCTCGGCGCAACGCCTGATCGCCAAGATGCCAACAATCGCATCTTATTGCTATAACCATTCTCGCGGTTTGCCGTTCATGTACCCGGATAACGAGCTGAGTTACGTAGAAAACTTTACCCGTCTTATGTTTGCGGTCCCGGCAGAAGAGTTCGAACCTAACCCGGTTGCAGTGAAAGCACTGGAATTAATTATGATTCTGCACGCTGACCATGAACAAAATGCCAGTACCTCAACAGTGCGCTTAGCAGGCAGTTCCGGCGCTAATCCGTTTGCATCCATTGCAGCTGGTGTAGCCAGTCTGTGGGGACCTGCACACGGCGGTGCGAATGAAGCTTGCGTGAACATGCTCGACGCTATTGTCAACTCTGGCGAAACCATTGAAAAAACTATTGCGCGGGCCAAAGACAAGGACGACCCTTTCCGACTAATGGGTTTTGGTCATCGCGTATACAAAAACTTTGACCCTCGCGCCAAGATAATTCAAAAAATGTGTCACGACCTGCTAGCCGAACTTGGCGGTGATACACCCATGTTTGATCTTGCAAGGCAACTGGAAGAAGCCACACTGGCAGATGAATACTTCATTGAGCGCAGGCTCTATCCTAATGTTGATTTCTACTCCGGCATTATCTTCCGAGCGCTGGACATACCTATGAACATGTTTACCGTCATGTTTGCTATGTCGCGCACTGTTGGGTGGATATCACACTGGATGGAAATGCACGAAGACCCAGAGGCTAGAATTGGCCGGCCTCGTCAAATCTACACCGGTGCTGCAAAAAGAGACTACCCGACGTAATTGTCGGGGCTCTCTTTATCGCAAAAGAGTTTACGAAAGCGCCAACTCCAGAGCTATTTTAAACCGAGCTATACCTGAATAACATGCCAGTAGCCGCAAATGACTTCACAGCAGCCTTATCCCTGGCTGCTAATGGCGTATCCATCGTTACCACTGATGGCTTGCTGGGGAAAGCTGGTTTAACGGTTAGCTCCATGTGCTCTGTGTGCGCCGAGCCTGCGATTATTCTGGCTTGCGTCAACGCATCAAACGAATTTTGTGACAAAGCTGACGCCAATGGTCAATTTGCCATAAACCTGTTAACAACCGCGCACACCGAGATCTCCTCTGTCTTTGCGGGGCTAAGCGATGACAGTGAGGCTGACCGGTTTGTGCACGGTCAATGGCAAACACTGGAAACCGGTAGCCCGGTGTTAAGTGATGCTTTGGTATCTCTGGATTGCACATTAATTTCGGCAGAAACACATGGCACACATCGGATATACATTGGCAAAGTGCTCGCGGTAATCAGTAACGAATCAGCGCCTTTGGTTTATACCAACCGTCAGTACGCCAACACGGTTCCGCTTAAATTGTAATGAGCATTCTATTTTATTGTGCTGGCGACAATGGCGACAGCATTTTTAACGAATTAAAACGAAACCTGCACGCTCACACTATCACCAAGTGGCCCGATTGCCCTGACAAGAGCCAGGTGACGACGGCCATAGTCTGGCAGCCACCGAGTGATTTTTTTGATGGCCTGAGCAATTTGCAACATGTACTTTCTGTTGCCGCAGGTGTAGATCACTTGCTTAACCATCCCGGCCTACCTGAGCACGTTGACGTTGTTCGGTTAACCGATGCGGGCATGGCGCAACCCATGGCAGAGTTCGTATTATATGGCGTGTTGCATGCCCAACGACAGATGTGTGCGCTGAACACTGCGCAGCGTAAGCAGCAATGGCAGCACGAATTCAAACCTCTCCCATCCGATCAAATCCATGTAGGTATCCTCGGTGCAGGAGAACTTGGTTTGGTCGCAGCGAAAAGACTCATTGCCAACCACTATGCAGTGAGCTGTTGGAGTCGGTCGGCAAAACAGATAGACAACATCGCTCATTACGTCGGCAAAGAGGGACTGGATGAGATGCTACCCACGGTGAATGTTCTGGTGTGCTTACTGCCATTAACCAGCAGCACATGCAACATCATGAACGCAGAGCTGTTGGCCAAACTCCCTAAGCAGGCTTTTGTGATTAACCCTGGTCGAGGTGATCACCTTGATGAGCAGGCTTTACTAAACGCACTCGATTCAAACCACTTAAGTGGTGCATTACTGGATGTGTTTAAAACTGAACCACTACCTCAATCCCATGCATTCTGGACGCATCCGCGGATTGTTGTAACACCACACGTCGCAGCTCCCACCCATGCCGGTGGCGCTGTGGTTCAGTTAGTTAGCAGCGTGCAGTCTTTGGAAAACGGGGTTGCACCAAAGGGACTGGTTAACCGAAGCCACGGATACTAGTTGTCTGGTTGTACCGGCAAAGCCTGTTAGCGTGAAGCGGTTGTCGATGCCATGGTGGCAACGGCGCGTAATACAATTTGCAGGGCCAGCTCGCGCCGCATTTCTTCACGTAAAATATCAGCTTCGCCTTCCTTGCCCAATACACCTCGTTCATCATAGGTATATTCGCGAATGACCTCAACTCGGTTGGTCATTTGATCTTCGCTATCGACCGCTTGCGCAGAAGCTTCCTGTTCCTCTGATGTAAACTCTGCTCGCGATGACTTATCCTGATTTGATTCGGCGCGCCCTGACTCTGACTGTGCCGAATCTTGCTGCACTGCACCCGACTGCACTGCACCCGACTGCACTGCACCCGACTGCACTGCATCTGACTGGACTGAATCTGACTGCAAAGACAGTTCAGACTGCGTGACTTGAATGTTGACGGAATGGGACAGCTCGTACTCACTCACCCTGCCCGTTTTTTCTACCGAGACAATGCGACGCGATTGTCGCTCATCGGCAACACGAAGCAGCACATTTGCTAAATCACGATTATCAACCACAGCGAAGGACCGATCAGACAGCACTTTGCTGAGCTCGTCTTTGATAGTGCTGTCGGGGGCGGCATCAACAAACACACGCGCCTTGCTGGCAAACTCTGAGTCGGTGCCGCGCAACTGGAAACCGCAAGCGCTGCAATATAGCAGCGCAAGCGATAACGATAACGTAGTTAATGCATTCAATTTTTTGTTATCAACGTTGCTATCAACGTTATGGCGCAGTTGCCGCATTGGCAAAATTGTTTAGAGCACCACTGACTTTATCAAACACTTCGTCACAACCTTCGGTTGCATGCCGAGCTTTTAAATAAGCCGGATCGTTAAAAGCCAGAAAAACTTTTCCATCAGCATCTTCCCAAACCAGCATCTTTTGCGGCAGGTCAATGGCAATGCTCTGTGAGCACTTCATTAGCGGGGTACCAACTTTTGGGTTACCAAAAATCAGCAACTGAGTCGGACGCAATTCCATGTCGTTTTTCTCGGCGTTAGCCGCATGGTTAACTCGCGCCATTACCGTCATACCCTTACTTTTGACAATAGTTTCCAGCTTGTCCATGGTTGCAGCAACATCGTGAGAGCTGGGTAAAATTGTCATGCCTTCCTGAGCCTGCACAGCACCCGAAAATACTACCGCAAGCAATAAACTATAAAATAAAACAGCCAGTTTTTTCATTTTTTCTTCCAGGTTAATATCGTAGACAAGAGTACCACCCGATTTCTTAAAAAGGTACCCTGGCCCAAAGATGACCAGCCTGCAATGCATAAGTTCAGCTCGATTTTACAAAATTGAAGCTCGCGCCTAAGCACCTCCAAAAGCGCTACACTACGTAAATGCATAAGCTTTTGCTTAATCGCGATATTTATACCGAATTTGTACAAACTGAGCTACCAAACGCTCGGCGATTTCTGTGGATAGTCACCGCTGACATAAAAGACCTCTATGTCAATATTAGCGGTCACTTTCAACCATTGCTGGAAGTACTCAATGACCTGGTCGAAAAGGGTGTCGCTGTTCGACTCATTCACGCCAAAGAACCCGGACCACGGTTCCGTGAAGAATTTGATCGATTTGATGCACTGATTAACAGCGACAGCTTCGAACGTATACTTTGCCCTCGCGTCCATACCAAAGCGATTGTCATCGATGGTATTCGTGCTTTTGTGGGATCCGCCAACTTAACCGGCGCCGGTCTGGGCAGCAAACACGAAGACAAACGCAACTTCGAAGCAGGTTTTATGTTCGATGATCAGAAGGACATTAATGAACTTATGCATTGGATTGATTCGCTTTATTTAGGAGAGCACTGCATTAATTGTCGACGTCGCGATTATTGCGCTGACCCAATAATCGATCAGATATGAACGCGCGTGCAGAAGCCAAACTAGCGATCGAGAAGATCCTCAAACAATACAAAGTTGCCATCGAGCACCCTGAAGCCTGTCTTATTGAGGCGGCACACAGGACCGCCAACTCAGGTTTAGATGACGCTGGCTTACAACAATGGCAGGACCAGCCTTTTGTCACAATTGATAATCCTGACTCTCGTGATCTCGATCAGGCCTTATTAATCGAGCGCGGCAACAACAACGATTTTCGTGTGCGCTATGCCTTAGCTGATGCAGCTTTCTATGTTCCAAAGGGCAGTGCACTGTTTAATGAGGCCATGAAACGCGGCGTCACCTACTACACGCCTTTACTTGCAGCACCGATGCTGCCACCTTCGTTATCCGAAGGTCTGGTGTCACTGAACCCAAACAAAAAACGCCGTGCCTTAGTGTTTGATATGAAGCTTAAACAAGACGGCACTTGTTATAACACCAGTGTGACAAGGGCATTAATCTGTTCACAAGCCAAGCTGTCTTATGCGTCTGTGCAGCAATATTATGATTCTCTATGCTCTGATCAAAAAGACGATCAACCAAACGAACAACAACAACACGAGTACCACAATCAGCCATGGTCAGTATCATTACAACTGTTGCTCGAGCTGGGCGAAATTCTGATGCAACGTGCCAGCGATCGCGACGTTATTCCGTTTAATCGAAGCGAAGCTGCGATTACACTGACAGACAACGGACTAACGATTAGTCAACGTGCTCGCGTTAGAACCGAAAAATACAACGAGCAGATAAGCTTGCTTTGCAACATGCAAGGCGCAGCAATGCTCAAAGCGCTGGCACAAGACAACGACGCCTTACAGGCGATTTTTCGAGCCCACGACGCACCCCTGCAAGGAAGGCTAAACGCCTTGCGCAGTTCTCTGAACGCCTTTGCAGATCTTGCGCAATTGCCCGATTTGTGGCGCTGGAAAACAGATCAAACCCTGGCCGACTACGTTGTATCCCTGCCCGACACACCGCAGCATCGAGGTAAACTACTGGCGGTGGAACGACAAATTCTGATTAGCAATCAAGCGTCTGAGTACCGCAGCGAACCTGGTCGACATCACGCCCTGGCAGCATCAAGCTACGCACGCTTTTCGTCACCCATGCGCGAAATTGTCGGAATATTTACTCAAAAAGAGCTACTTGAAGCCTTGGATCAGCAAGCATCACCCTATGAAGTAGATATCACGCAGCCTATCGACGACGACCAATTGCGCGAACAGATTATCGCTGTGGCTAACCAATCACGACAAACCCAGAAGCAAATCAGCAAGCGTGTTGAATTTATCGCCCTGCAATCGGTACTCAACAAAGACCTGGCCACAAACTCGACCGTGCAACGCGATGGCATCATTATGGGGTTTAAAAAAGATCGGATATATGTGTACTGCGAATCTATTACCACTGACTTGAAAGTCAGCACGGCTGACTTACAAGCGCAATACAATACCGAATATCAGCTCGAACAATTAAGCGCTAAACCGCTTAATCAACAAGCGCCAGGCTGGCTGCTGGGTGACGCGGTTAAACTCAGCGTGGTTGCATTTGATGCAGGCCGAAAACGCTTTCAATTAGCTTTGTACAAACCTTAAGCAAACACCAATTTGTCACACTTTCGCTTTTTGTTGCGAGATAATGTACGCAGATGCTATCCGACAAACTCATCTGGCTACGCCACCAAATATACAAACGCTTAGTTGGCACCATATTGCCGATTAGCTGGTTTGGTCCAAAGCCGCCACCAAATTCTGCGCTATCCACGGGCCAAGAGCCTTTGCAGTTGCAGATTGTCAGCCATTGTTGGCAGTACGCGCACATGCTCAATTTTCAGCTGAGTTCACTTATCAACCACCCACCTCAACAACTGCAGCTTACCTACACTTTGTTCTACAGCGACGAAGACAGCGAGTTGGTTGAACTGATAAACCGCGTCAACAACATTAAAGTTCCCAATGTCACATGGCAGTGGATTGCTGTACCCAAACAAGAATTATTCAGAAGAGCGATTGGCCGCAATACGGCTGCAATAAATTCGCAAGCCGATTGGCTCTGGTTTAGTGATTGCGATTTGATATTTCATAAAAACTGTCTCGACTCTTTGGCAACTTATCTACAAAGCCACACAGACAAAGCGCAGGCCCTCATGGTGTTTCCAAGACAAGAATTTATTACAGAGTTGCTCGAATCTACGCATCCTATGCTGAATCAAAACAACAACACAACTGTTGATATAGACACAACACTTTTCAGTAGTAACACCATATCAAAAGCCAAGGGTGCTTTTCAAATTGTGCATGGCGATGTTGCTCGGCACTGTGGATATTGTCGCAACATGCGTATGTATCAAACCCCCATGCAGCACTGGAGTAAAACCTATGAGGACTCCATTTTTCGACAACTGATTGGTACTGAAGGAGAAGCGATCGATGTTAAAGGCCTGTTCCGAATTCGGCACACTGAAAAAGGACGCTACATAAAAGGCTCAAAATTGTCAGAACTACGCCGTAATATTCGGGTTGCAACCGACGATGCGGGAACACCGTCGTGAAAAAAGTATTGGTCATGATTGGCACTCGGCCCGAGTGCATTAAACTTGCGCCTCTGGTAATGGCCTTACGAGCACGACCAAAGCAATTTAGTGTGCACGTATGCTTAACCTCGCAACATCGCGAAATGCTCAAGCAAGCGCTGGACTGGTTCCCCATCCAGGTTGATTCAGACCTGAACCTCATGACTGACGGTCAGCATCAAGTGCAATTGCAGTCGCGTATTTTAAGCAGCGTCAAACCGGTAATTGATGAAGTACAACCCGATCTAATGATCGTTCAGGGAGATACCAGCACCGCCATGGCCAGCGCTATGGCAGGTTGTTTTCATCAAGTTACCGTGGTGCACCTGGAAGCTGGCCTGCGTACCTTCAACCGCAACGCACCTTGGCCTGAGGAAATAAATCGCTTGTTAATAAGCCAGATGGCCGAGGTTCACTTAGCGCCGACTCGCAAAAACGCTGAGCAACTTAACACAGAAAAAGTAGCAGGGACCGTAGCCGTTGTGGGCAATACTGTGATTGATGCGCTTTTACTAGTACGTGACAAGGTTAACCTTGACGACAATCTACGAGCCAACATTGAGCGAGACCTGGCCCAGCTTGGTTTGGACGACATCAAAACGCCCTATATATTAGTCACAGGGCACCGTCGTGAGAGTTTTGGCGATGGTATGCTGGCAATTTGTGAAGCCCTGAAACAACTTGCACAACAACATCCTGACATTAACATCGTTTACGCAGTGCATTTGAATCCACAAGTCAAAGACGTGGTGCATAAACACTTGCATTCCACAGTCAACATTTTTTTGTTGCCACCACAGGAATATGGCCCGTTTATCTATTTAATGGATCACTGCCATTTTATATTGAGTGACAGCGGTGGTATTCAGGAAGAAGCACCATCGTTAAACAAACCGGTGCTGGTGATGCGGGAGACAACAGAACGTATGGAAGCTGTTGAGGCTGGTGCTGTCAAGCTGGTTGGCACAGACACAAACACTATCGTCAAAACATGCAATGAGCTGCTCGCTAATGAACAAACTTATGAATCGATGGCCGCCGCAACAAACCCCTTTGGTGATGGTCGCTCATCCACCACCATTGCCGATTTACTGCATTCACTAACACCATGAAGCCAGATCGAACTCTTGTCCAAAGCCTCAGTTGGTGGTGGAATACCCGAATTAAAAGCTGGTGGAGCGTAAAACTACCTGCTGCCAGAGTTGCTGCGAGCATGGCAGTCAAACAAGCAAACAATCCACATTCTGGACTTCACTTTGAAAAAACAGCCGATGAGCTGCCGGCAGCATCAGAACAAACTGTCACTGCAATATTAACGGTATACAAACGCGGCCAATATTTAAGCGCTCAAATTGATGCGTTAAAAAACCAAAGTGTGCCCCCGGACGAAATTTGGGTTTGGTGCAACAGCTCAGACACCGATATACAAGACTATTCTGCGATAGCTGATCGCGTGGTGGTATCCAATACCAACTGGAAATTCTGGGGTCGCTTTGCCATGGCGAATATGGCGAGAACACAATACGTTTGCTTATTTGACGATGACATTCTGCCGCAACCCAATTGGATAAAGAACTGCCTGGACACGTTCAAAGGAGGAATTCACGGCATTCTAGGCGGGTCAGGTGTTATTTTACCCGTCAAAGGCGGTTACTCATCCAAGCACAAAGTGGGTTGGAATGGCCATCACTATAACGAGGTCACACAGGTCGACCTCGTCGGCCATGCGTGGTTTTTTGACAAACGGCTGCTTCGATTTATGTGGGAAGAGCCACCGCACAGCTGGGAGAACGGTGAAGACATTCACTTTAGCGCAATGGTTTTAAAACACGGCGGTTTGGGAACTTACGTTCCACCCCACCCAGAAAACGATCACTCACTGTGGAGTTGCAGACCGGATTTTGGCAAAGCCGTTGGCCGAGAAAGCTCAGCCACGTTTAAAAGCACCGGGCATCACAATGTGCGAGACCACATAGTTGACTCGCTACGAGCTAATGGCTGGAAATTAGTGGCACAGCAACACGAGAAAGACAACCCATAGATTAACCATCAAACGCAATGGATTTAAACTTGCGTGTCTGCCAGCGTGACAAAAAGCGTTCACAATTTCACTACAATTACAATTACAATTACAATTTCACTAATGGTCACACCATTTGATAAAAACCGAGGCATCTCACTGGCGACTCGGTGCGTATAGTAGATCGTACCACCAAAAAATATAATCACCACCAGGGAAAATTTATGCGATTTAATCTAAAGAAGGCCAGCTTGCAGAGCGCTTGTGGCCTGGGCTTAGGCCTGTTTATCAGTAGCGGCGTCATGGCTGGTCACCTCAATACAGTACTCATCGCCGAGATGGATGGCCGTGAAGAGGTAGGCGAAGACCTGTCGCAGCGTTTGACTGGCGACCCCGACGGCAAAGGCATCGCTTATGTGTTTGGCATTGATGGCGATGACACGACTCTTTGTTACTCTATCTTAGTGAATGACATTCAGCTTGGTCGCGTTGGCGAGGGTCTCATGGCGCACATTCACGAAGGCGCTCGCGATACTAATGGGCCTGTAGTGGCTGCATTAGCGGGACCAGAAGGTGGCAACGCTGCCGATTGTTTAACCGAAGGTGAGGCAGGGAAATTTCCCACTGAGGAAGCTGGCATCGTTCAACGTATCCTGGCCAATCCTGCGCAGTTTTACATTAATGTCCACAATCTGGATTTTCCAGCCGGTGCTATCAGAGGAAACCTGACAGACACTGAACAAGACGATGGTCATTCGCATGGTGGGCCGACCACTCCAGCTAATCTGACTGCACAAGTATATTCAACGACTGCAGCCGAGATTTTTTGGGATCGTTCGACTTCCAGCAATGCCGTGATCGCTTATGAAGTTTTTCGCGATGGGGCCTATCTTGACGTAGCTGAAGGCAACACCTACTACGATGATACACTTCAGCCAGGTTCAACCTATAGCTATCAGATCAAAGCATTAGACAGTGCTGGCGATATGTCAGAGTTATCCGCACCACTCTCGGTCACTACCCAGTAGATTCTGGCGTGTATTACTGCGGTTACCTATGCCAAATAGGTAGCCGCAGACTATCTTTGCACTAGCCTTGTTAGAAGATAAATCACGCTGTCCGGTTTTTATTACCCTACCTCTCAAAAAGGCTTGCTAACTATTCGACAAAGTACCCAGAGCCTCTATAGCGTCAGTCGCGCGGTTACTGGGCACAAATAAATGATCGTGATAAAAACCTGAAACCGGGTTGACACCTATATTCAGCTGAGCCAAATGTGTTGTTATCCGAGCCAGAAAACCTACAGCATCGAGAGATGAATGAATGTTGAGTGTGATCATCTGGCAGGGAAATTCGTAATCGATACCTGCTTCTGTCGCGGCAGTTTTACCAAGAATAAGCGTTTGCCCTTTCTGTTCCTTAAAACTCATTAACGGTGACAGGCCAGTTACATCAAAATTGAAATCGACTGTTGCAAACACATAGGTTTCATTATGCAACACCGGCTGCATGGAGCGGATAAGCACATCCAGCTCCGTCTCCCCGGCAGCTGTGTTTGGCTTTTCTGATGAACTCATATTGCTGAACTCATATTCATGTATAAATTTGCTGCACTCGTTTATGTGCGTATAACCACCTTGTCGTTAACTTTGTTGCGCACTAAAAAGATCAGTATGAGCACAGGAATAGTCAGCAGCGCTGTCATAGTAAAGAACGCCCCGTAGCCCATGGATTCGGCCATGGAGCCAGAGTATCCACCCAGTATTTTTGGGAACAGCGTCATTAATGAACTGAAAATAGCGTATTGCATTGCGGTAAACGACACGTTGGTCAGGCTGGATAAAAAGGCCACGAACGCAGCGGTGGCTAATCCACCAGACAAATTATCAGCGCCGATTACCATGATCAACAAGCCGATGCTGGGTTCTGAATTTGCCAATAATATGAATAGCAGGTTGGTGACCGCCGACAACACCGCACCTAAAAACAAAATGCGAATCACGCCATAGCGCACCGCCAAAAAACCGCCCAGCAGTCCGCCTGCTATGGTCATAATGAGTCCATAGAATTTGGACACGTTGGCAATTTCAATTTTTGTATAACCAATTTCCTGATAAAACACATTGGCAATAACGCCCATGACAATATCAGACACTCGATACAGCCCGATAAACGCCAACAACAATAGTGCTAAGCCCATTCCATAGCGGCTGAAAAAATCTCTAATAGGATTAACGTAAGACTCGGTGATCATATGCTGGTTACCAACTCCAGCCTTGACAAGCCCACGGGCAACAAACCAGGCAACGGTGGCAGCAACAGCCAAGCGAATCGTCGCCACAATAAAACCAGCCAAGTGGCGGTTATTAAAAAATTCTTTTAAGGCATCCTTTGCACTACTAACCAAAGCTGAGCTGAGTACAAATACCAAAATAAACGCCACAACGGCGCAAACGAAGACTGCCAGAAATCGCAGGTAGTCATTGGCGGTGTAGGGGTTTTCATCTGGGCGATGGGTGCTGGGTTCGCGGATAAGAAATGTTGTCAGCACACCAATCAGCATGACGGCTGCCATGATGGCGTAAGTATTCATCCAGGCATCATAGTTGTACGCCTCTTTGGTTGAACCAAAGTAGGTGGCCAGGTAAAGCGCACCCGCACCGGCCACAATCATACCGATACGGTATCCCGCTATATAAGTGGACGAGATCATGGCTTGCTCATCAACCGGTGCGGATTCGATGCGATAAGCATCAATCACGATATCCTGGGTCGCGGATGAAAATCCCAAGGCCACTGCAGACAGCGCCATCATGGTCAGTGCATTGCCGTCAGCTGCAGGGTCGGTCATGGCCATCAATAATATTGACCCGATAACGGCTGCCTGCGACAGCAGCAACCAGGCCCTTCTTCGACCCATTAATTTTGTCAAAACCGGTATCGGCAACTTATCAACTAGCGGCGCCCATACAAACTTGAATGAATAGCCAAGCGCTGCCCAGGAAAAATAAGTGACAGCCGACTTTTTTAACCCTGCTTCACCAAGCCATAAACTCAAGGTTGAAAATATCAATATGATTGGCAGGCCGGCCGAGAAACCCAGAAACAGCATGACGATAGCTGCAGGGGAAAACAACACATGCACGCAGTAACCGATACCGACAATGAGCGCCGAACGGAACAACCACATAGGAGTCCCGGCCAACATGTCTTTTAGGGGATTAAAAGCGGATAGCGCTAATAAGGCAAAACCAACAACAAGAAGGATTCCCGCAATTCGGGAGCGCCCTTCATTCGGGTTATTCCACGCTGGCTGTTCCACAATTAACTACCCCATAGCATTGCCTTGTTTGGCGTCAACTATAGCGTATTTGCCTGGTCACTCGCCAACGCAAATCGCTCTGCCAGCAAGATACCACCAATAACCAAGACCATACCAACAGCATGAAATAGCCTGAATTGTTCGCCAAGCAGAACCACAGCCAATATTGATCCAAACAACGGCACCAAATTGATGAACAATCCTGCTCGATTACCGCCGATAAGCGATACACTTTTTGCAAAAGACAACTGGCTGACAATAGAGGGAACGATCACGATATACACCAATACCAACCAATCAGCTTTTGCTGGCACTTCCAAATCATTGGTAGCAATTGCATAAAGCGCAAACGGAATTGAAACCAAAAATGCGCCTAAAGCAATCAGGCACATGAAACTGAGCCAATGCACCGGTGGTTTCCAGCGCAGTGCGAAGGTATAAGCTGCATAGAAAACGCAAGCCAGCAGCATAATGGCGTCCCCTCGATTTAAACCACCATCGAAGAGTGATAACAGCTCACCCTGAGTGCTTGTCACCCAAACGCCAATAATAGACAGACCCACACCGATAATCTGCAACCAGCGCACCCGCTGCGACAGCAAAACAAAATTTGCCAGAATAATCAGCACCGGCATAAATGCCTGCTCAATGCTGACATTGATTGCCGTGGTGTAGTTGAGTGCCAGAAACATCAACAAATTGAACAAGGCCATACAGAACCCGAGCACACCAAGAAAGTACCACCACTTTTGGGCAATGATTTTACGGTCGTTTAATAAATGACGCCACGCGAACGGCAGCACCACCATAACCACAAGAAACCAACGCAGACACGTTAACGTAAATGGCTCCCAACCGCCTGTTGCAAATTTGCCAGCAACTGTATTCCCTGCCCACCCTAAAGTTGCGAGCAGCAGAAGCACATACGCATTTCCAAACACCAGCTGTGTTTAGTTTGCCACTATATTGATAAGCTTACCCGGCACCACAATGACTTTGCGTACGGTGCTGTCACCCACGTGCTTTCTAACGTTTTCATCGGCTAACGCTGCGCTCTCGCAGTCGTCTTTACTGGCATTGGCGGGCACCTCTATATTTGATCGCCGCTTACCGTTAACCTGTACCACCATAGATAAACTATCGCGAACCAGGGCATCTTCATCGACTTCGGGCCAGGCCTCATTAATTAGCGCGGTTTGATAGCCCAGCTGTGCCCAAAGTTCGTGAGTAACATGGGGTGTAAACGGGCTCAGCAATCGGATTAAAGCACTGTAGCCTTCGTGAACCACACACTTGCCTTGATCGGTGCGATCTTCAAATTTAGAAATTTCATTAAACAGCTCCATCATCGATGCGATCGCTGTATTAAATGTAAAGCGCCGATCAATATCGTCTGTGACTTTGGCAATGGTTTCGTGTGTTTTTAAACGCAGGGCTTTTTGATCGCGGTTCAGTTCTTCCTGATCGAAATCGTGATTGGCATAGCTTGAATCAATCGCACTGACCTCACGCCATACGCGCTTAATAAAGCGATGCATGCCTTCAACGCCACCCTCTTTCCACTCTAATGATTGATGTGGCGGAGAATCACTCATGGAAAACAAACGCATGGTGTCAGCGCCGTATTGCTCAATCATTTCCAATGGGTCAACGCCGTTGTTTTTCGATTTCGACATTTTTTCGATTCGGCCTACCGTAACAGGCTTACCATCGGTTTTTAACGTTGCAGCGTTAATGCGGCCTTTGTCGTCGTATTGAAGGTCGAGCTCTTTGGCGTTGTAGTAAACAGGTTTGCCAGCGTCATCCCTGTAGAATGTTTCAGCGATCACCATGCCTTGGGTCAAAAGCCGAGTGAAAGGCTCATCAGAGGTGACTAAGCCCGCGTCGCGCATAAGCTTATGGAAAAAACGTGCATACAACAAATGCATAACCGCGTGTTCAACGCCACCAATGTATTGATCGACAGGTAACCAATAGTTAGCGCGCTCATCTACCATTTTGTCGGCGTCCGGGCAGCAGTAACGCGCGTAATACCAGCTTGATTCAAAGAAGGTGTCAAACGTATCGGTCTCTCGCGTGCCCGGTTCGTTGGTGCCAGGTACGGTGGTGTTAATAAAATCAGGGTCTTCTTTTATAGGCGATTGCACACCCGTAAATTCAACGTCTTCGGGTAGCAGTACTGGCAAGTCTTCTTCGGGCACGGTATGAACATTGCCATCTTTGTCATAGATGATCGGGATGGGACAACCCCAATAACGCTGACGCGACACGCCCCAATCGCGAATGCGGTAATTGACTTTACGTTCGCCACCTGCGTTAGCCACCAAAAAGTCAGCTGTTGCCTCAAAACATGCTTTAAAATCCAGCCCATCGAACTGACCAGAATTAATAGACACCGTATTTTCTTTTTCAGTAAAAGCGTCAGTATCGACATCAACCTTTTCACCAGTTGATTGCACAACCTGTTTGATGGGCAGCTGATACTTGGTGGCAAATTCCCAGTCGCGTTGATCGTGACCGGGCACCGACATAACCGCACCCGTTCCATACGTAATCAGTACAAAGTTAGCAGCGAACACTGGAATTTTTTCACGCGACACAGGGTTGATAGCTTCAATTCCTAAATCGATACCGCGCTTTTCAAGTTTCTCCAACACCGCCTCAGACGTACCGGTTTTCAAACATTCTTCTATAAAGCCAGCAACCGCTTTATTGTTTTGGGCTGCGGCTCGTGCAACCGGGTGCTCGGCAGCAACGGCCATATAGGTTGCACCGGCAACGGTGTCTGGCCTGGTGGTATAAACACGAATGGGGTCGTGCCCCTCTACTTTGAAATCAAATTCGACACCTTCAGATCGGCCAATCCAATTACGTTGCATAGTACGCACCGCATCGGGCCAGCCCTCAAGGTTGTCAATTTCATCTAATAGTTCTTCGGCATACTGGGTAATTTTTAAAAACCACTGCGGTATTTCGCGACGCTCAACCAAAGCACCCGAACGCCAGCCCCGCCCCTCGGCATCCACTTGCTCGTTGGCTAAAACAGTTTCCTCTTCAGGGTCCCAATTGACGATAGCCATTTTTTTATAGGCCAGTCCCTTTTCAACCAGCTTGGTAAAAAACCATTGCTCCCAACGATAATAATCTGGTTTACAGGTGGCTAGCTCGCGTGACCAATCGTAGGCGATACCCAGCTTTTGCAGCTGCTCACGCATTTCATCGATATTTTCATACGTCCATTTAGCCGGTGCAGTCTGGTTTTTGATGGCGGCATTTTCTGCGGGCAGACCAAAGGCATCCCAACCCATGGGCTGCAGTACATTAAACCCCTGCATTCGTTTGTAGCGCGAAACCACATCACCGATGGTGTAGTTACGCACATGGCCCATGTGCAGGCTACCGCTTGGATAAGGGAACATGCACATGCAATAGTATTTAGGGAGGCTTTCGTCTTCGGTGACGGTAAAGGCATGATTTGCATCCCAGACCGACTGCACCTGAGATTCGATGGCTTTAAAGTTGTATTGATCCTGCATGATAAATAAGGAAGTGCTGCGTCAATGGATTGTTAGACAGATGATACATTAAACAAAGTGTTTAATACTTTATAGCTTGCCTGTCCAAGCGTTCCACCCAGATCAAGCGATACTGAATTGTTAAACGTATCGCTCATGTCCAGATCAATGCCGATAGCACCCAATTTGATGCTTGGGTCGCGTTCGATGACTTTGGCGACACTGGCCAAATGATCACCCAGAAAGCCCTCTCTGTTGGTGTTCTGGGTGGCCGCATCTAACGGTGCTCCATCAGATATCACCACCAGATAGCGCCCGGACTCTTGCCGCGCCTGAAGTCGTTGATAGGCCCAGATGAGGGCTTCTCCATCGACACCTTCTCGAAAATGCTGCGTGCTCAGCAGACAGGCCATAGCCCCACGAGAGCGCCGCCAGGCATCATCGGCTGATTTGTACACAACGTGCAATGTCTCACCCATACGACCCGGCGCCTCTGGCTGGCCCGCTTTTCGCCAGGCTTGCAAGGCCTTGCCGCCATTCCAGTCCGCCGTGGTAAACCCGAGCACCTCCGATTTAACTCCGGCTAAATCCAGCGCACGAGCGAAGGTATCAATCAACACCGCCACCGCTTCAAAACGCTGTCGTTTCATCGACCCGGAATTATCAATCAAGAAGCTCACCACCGCGTTAGACTTTAACTGCATCCGGTGCTGCACAAACACCTGATGATATTCCGGGTTGCTGACCAGCTGTGCCAGGCGACGAGCATCAATCAAACCTTCTTCCTGACCAAATAACCAACCATCGTGCTCGGGACGCGCAAATAAAGACTGCATTTCTCTTGCTAGACGTGTCACGCTAACCGCTTGCGACTTCACCAATTGATCGAGTTGGCTGCGCAGCTGGTAACGTTTTTCATTACGCAACAAGCTTGCAGCTTCTACCAACTGGTCAAACTCATTGGTATAAACATGATAGTCCCCGAGTTTTTGTAAGTCCGTTTGTTCAGCATCAGTAGAGGCATTGGACGCACCAATTCCCGACTCGACATCCGAGTCAACATCTGAGTCATTCCAGTCTGGTGGCAAGATTACCGAATGGCGTTCCTTTAACCTGACGTTGTCATCAGCATCACTGGAGGCCTCTTCGACCATTTGACCCAGGGCATTAGCAATCTGTGCTGCGTGCACTGCAAATGCTGCTTGATCTTCACGGGCAGATTTTAATTGATACAGGGACTTCCCTATTACAGGACCAAGGTTTGCGCGAGTCGCCTCAATCAATGCTTCGGCTGTTTCATCCTCAAAGGTACCGATCAACCGCGCGCGTACCATGTGAATGACCGTGTACAAAAGAATACCCAAGTCGCTGTCGCAAAATCCATTGCCGTGCGCCTGGTGACACCAGTTGATGAATGCTGTATCCAGATTCTTACGCATGCCCTGATGCGCATCGGGTAGCAGTGATTCGCAACGGGTTTGTTCCAGCACATCAAACACTAATCGTGCGAAACCACTGGGTGGGCTTAAACTGCTGTGCAAGTCCAAATCACAAAAACGCAGACGCAAACCCAGCGAATCCATTACACCACGGCTTTGGCTTAATTCAGCGTCAGCAAAGTTAATAGCAAGATAAGGTGCGGCAAACGGCGCAGGTTTACCGTCTATGCGCAAACGACTGGCTCGGTACTCTGCGTCCCATACACCCGACAGCGCACGCAAGCTTGCCGCACCATGGCGTTCAAGCATTCTTACGCGCGCGTTTAAATTGGATTCAAGCGATTCGGGATTCATCGTTTGTTATTTAAAAATCACTCGAATTAAGCATCATTTACTGTTTTTATTAAGGGCAATTGATTCAGGTAGTTCCTGCCCCATACAGCGTTGATAAAATTCAGCAATGATGGAGTGTTCGGCATCGTCACACTTGTTCAAATAAGACAACCTGAATGCCTTAGCCAAATCATCAAATATGCCTAAATTTTCAGCCCAGGTTATAACGGTGCGAGGCGACATCACGGTTGAGATGTCACCAGCGCTGAACGCTTCGCGCGTCATGTTGGCCATGGCCACCATGGATGCGACCAGTTGTTCACCGCCTGCACGCGAGCGCATTTCGGGGACACGCGCATGCACGATGTCACTTTCCGCCTCTGGTGCAAGGTAATCTAGTCGCGCAACGATGTTCCACCGATCAATCTGCGCCTGGTTCAGCGTTTGAGTGCCATGATACATACCGTTTAAATTTCCCAGACCAACGGTGTTGGCTGTGGCGAACAAGCGAAATCCCGGGTGCGGTGTAATCACGCGATTTTGATCAAGCAAAGTGAACTTGCCGTCTTTTTCAAGTATGCGTTGAATAACAAACATAACATCAGGCCGGCCTGCATCAAACTCATCAAAGATCAAAGCGACGGGACGTTGCAAAGCCCACGGTAAAATGCCTTCTTGAAATTCAGTCACCTGCTTACCGTCTTTTATCACAATGGCGTCACGACCCACTAAGTCGAGTCGTGAAATATGCCCATCAAGGTTCACGCGCACGCAAGGCCAGTTAAGCCGGGACGCGACTTGTTCGATATGAGTTGATTTGCCGGTGCCATGAAATCCTTGCACCAGCACACGCCGGTTTTGCGCGAAGCCTGCCAGAATAGATAAGGACACATCCCGATCAAACTGATAAGCGTCATCGATATCGGGAACGTATTCGGAACGCTGTGCGTAGGCCGGGACACGGATGTCACTGTCAATTCCTAGCGCATCACGCGCACTGACTTCGGAATCAGGAGCACCGGATTCGGGGGTCAAACTCATAACGGGTATTTTAAAGTGAGGCTGAAAGTCTCGTTATACCATGATGCGAGCGCCTGCTCACCACCAATGTGATTAAAATGTTAGCGCCAGTAGACCCTGGTCGGCTACCCTGATCAGCGACCAACTGGAATACCCTCGAACACCGCTGAACGAGTTTGAGGAATGGGCTGGTTGTCGTGCGTGTGGTAGGTAAAAACAATGGAGCGCTTAATTGTTTCTGAACTGTTTTGCCCTGCTGCGTGCAGGGTTCGCGAGTGAAAAAACAGCACATCGCCAGCCTCAAGCTCCACCGGTACTGCGGTAGCCAGCAGAGATTTGTTTTGCTCAAGATCGGTACGTAAAAACAAAGCTGCATCGAACCGGCCCGGTTCGATGTTCAGTTTGTGTGAGCCTGGAATGACCAGCAGTGATCCGTTTTCAATATTTTCCGTACCCAATGCTATCCAAGTGCTAACCAGCTCTGGCCGGTCGAACCGCCAATAACGAATATCTTGATGCCAGCTTGTCAGGCTACTGTAACCAGGGTGTTTGGTCATCACGCAGTTATGATGATTTTGAGAAAGCAGCAGCTCGTTAGAGCTCATCAACACCTTAAGCGTACCCACAATTGCAGGTAGCGATGCGCATTCGCGAAACAATGCATCGCGCCCATAGGCGTGCTGCAAGCGACGCGGTGTTTGTCCACCTTCTGACCACCGTGACGCTGGCGCGCCAGGATAATGCACATCAGCTTCAAATTCTACCGGTGCCAAAGCCGGGTTGAGCGATGCGTCAATTTGTTCGATGAGCCGCGAGACTAAATCAGAGTCAATTAAACCGCTTCGGATAAGAAACCCATCGCGGGCGAATTGTTCGGCTTCAATCTCGTTGAGTTGATTGGCGACCATTACGGTGTTTCCCACATTATTTAGACCCGACTTGTTAGGCTACGCAAATGAGCAAAAACATTGACATTAAAAACGCCCATCAAAACAATCTCAAGCACCTGGATTTGACGTTACCACATGGTGAGCTGATTGTGATCACCGGGGTTAGCGGTTCGGGCAAGTCAACGCTGGCATTTGATACGGTGTTCGCAGAAGGACAGCGGCGGTACGTCGAAACTTTCTCGCCCTATGCGCGCCAATTCCTGGACCGCATGGATAAACCCAAAGTTGATCGCATAGACGGTATACCACCTGCGATAGCCATTGATCAAACCAATCCGGTACGCACATCCCGGTCGACAGTCGGCACGATGACTGAGCTCAACGATCACATTAAATTGCTGTTCGCGCGCACCGCAGAGCTTTACTGTGGCTCCTGTGGCCAACACGTGAAGCGGGATTCAGCACAAAGTATCGCGCAAACTTGTCTGGGTGCAAAAGACGCTGCGAACACACGTGTCATGGTGACGTTCACTATTGATATTCCAGCCAACTTCTCAGCTGATGAAATAGAAAGCTGGCTGGCGCGCCAGGGTTATACGCGTATCCACCGACAAACAAAAACCAGCATAGAAGTTATACAAGATCGCTTGCGCACCACCAAAGCCAATCAGGGCAGATTAGTTGAAGCTATAGAAGCTGCTTTACGTTATGGACAAGGCGCACTTAAACTCTACGATCTTGATGACAATAAAAAAACCACTAACAAACGGGCCTATTCGGTGGCTCTGCAGTGTGCCAAATGCAATATAAAGTACAAAGAACCGGTGCCCAGCCATTTTTCTTTTAATTCGCCCATGGGTGCTTGTGAGAGTTGCCGTGGATTTGGTCGTATTATGGGTATTGACTACCGACTGGTCATACCCGACGAGTCCAAAACAATAAAAGAAGGTGCGGTAAAGGTTTTTCAAACGGAGACCAACAAGATATGTCAGCGCGACATGGAACGCGAAGCTAAAAAACAAAAAATTCCTTTAGATGTGCCCTACGCCAAACTGACAAAAAAACAACAAAAGTGGGTCATTGATGGCGATGGTAAGTCCAGTTCCAAACACTGGTATGGCGTTGCTGGATTTTTTAGCTGGCTCGAAGGTCGTGCTTATAAAATGCACGTGCGGGTGATGCTATCCAAGTATCGAAGCTATGAACAATGCCCTGAATGTCTGGGTGCGCGACTCAAGCATGAGGCTTTAAATTGGCGTATTGGATCACTTGCTGATGCAAGCGAGGTGCTCAATGCGCAATCACGCTTTAAACCAGCAGGCTCAACCCTGAGTGACTCAAAAATGGCCAGGCTCCCGGGCTTGAATTTGGTTGATCTGATGCGCCTGCCACTTTCCAAAGCTAACACCTTCGTGCAAAAAAGCGACAAGGACGATGCTGACGGTGCCACCGAACTGGTGCTGGGTGAAATGCGCAGTCGCCTGAGCTACTTAAACGATGTTGGGCTGGGTTATTTAACGCTGGACAGGCAATCGCGCACACTCTCAGGAGGTGAAGTACAACGGATAAACCTGACCACGGCTCTGGGCACCTCTTTGGTGAATACGTTGTTTGTGCTCGACGAACCCAGCATCGGCTTGCATTCGCTCGACATTGATCGTGTAGCCACTATTCTGCAAAGGCTGCGCAGCGCGGGTAACACTCTTATTGTGGTTGAGCACGACCCTCAGCTCATGCTGTGTGCAGATCGCGTTATCGACATGGGGCCAGGCCCCGGTGCCGCTGGTGGCCAAGTGGTTTTCAACGGTACCCCGGCAAAACTGCTGAGCTCCAAAAAATCTTTAACTGCTGATTACTTAACTGGTCGTAAAGTATTAGAGTTTAATAGCGAACGTAAAAAAGCTCGCACCAGCGGAAAAATTGAAATCAGTGGTGCTACTGGTCATAACCTAAAAAATGTATCGGTCAGTATCCCGTTAAACCAATTAGTGTGTGTTAGCGGCCCGAGTGGGTCTGGCAAATCAACTTTAATTCAGGACACGCTGTTTAATGCCATCAGTGCACTCAAAGGCCAGCCCAAAGAGTTGGCTGAACCTTATAAGGCAATTAAAGGCGACACGTTAATTGATGACATTATCCTGGTTGATCAAAGCCCGATAGGAAAATCAGCCCGATCAAACCCGGTTAGCTACACCGGTGCATTTGAAGCTATTCGCAAGCTGTTTGAAAAAGTACCCGAAGCAAAAGAGCGCGGTTACAAAGCATCTGCATTCAGTTTTAATTCAGGCATGCGCTGCCCAGTTTGTTCAGGCAACGGATTTGAACATGTCGAAATGCAATTTCTCAGCGATGTGTATATCCGCTGCGGGGAATGCAGCGGTTCTCGATACAGGGCTGAGCTATTGGAAATAAAAGTATTTGCTGAACACGAAAAACAAGGTGTATCCATAGCTGATGTGTTAGCAATGACCGTCGACGATGCACTTAATTTCTTTAAAAACGAGGCCGCCATCATCCAGGCTCTGCAGCCATTGACTGACGTTGGGCTTGGCTACCTGCAACTAGGCCAACCGGTTCCTACCTTAAGTGGTGGTGAAGCACAGCGGCTTAAACTTGCCGCTCACTTAGGGCAGGCGTCAGGCCGATCAAAAAAAACAAATAAGTCAAAAGTGAAAAACGATGCAAAAATGTTGTTTCTTTTTGATGAGCCCACCACCGGCTTGCACTTTAGCGACATATCCAAGTTACTGGTAGCATTTGAAAAACTGATTGAAAACGGTCATTCGCTGGTGGTTATCGAACATAATCTTGATGTGATTAGCAACGCTGACTGGATTATTGATTTGGGTCCGGCCGGTGGTGATGAAGGTGGCACGGTTGTGGTTAAAGGCCCACCAGCATCTATCATGGCGCACAAGACCAGCGCTACAGGTAAAGCGCTTCGCGATTATCAAAACGCCAATGACAAAATGGTGCGATCGCTCACGCAATCAGGGGTGGCCGAGGCTAAACCAAAAAAACGCACTATTAAGTCGAAGAATTCAGATTTTATACATGTTCAACAGGCGCGTGAACACAATTTAAAAAACATCGATGTGAGAATTCCACGCGATGCATTCACTGTTATCACCGGTATGAGTGGTAGCGGAAAGAGCACTCTGGCGTTTGACATTGTTTTTAATGAAGGCCAGCGACGCTACCTTGAATCTTTAAATGCCTATGCCCGACAATTTGTGCAACCTGCCTCCAGACCCGATGTCGACGCCATTACCGGCATACCGCCCACCGTTGCCATAGAACAACGCACTAGTCGCGGTGGACGTAAAAGTACCGTGGCAACCATGACTGAGATATATCATTTTTTGCGACTCATGTTTGTCAAGCTGGGCGAACAGTACTGCCCTGATTGCGAAGTACCGATACGGGCGCAATCGGTGGCCGCTATTACAGCCCAGGTAATTAAAAAACACCGAGGCAAATCAGTTCAGTTATATGCACCACTGATTGTGGACAGAAAAGGCTATTACACTGACCTGGCTAAGTGGGCGCTCAATAAGGGTTTTACACACTTGCGGGTGGACGGCGAATTACAACCTACTGACAACTGGCCCAGGCTGGACAGGTTCAAAGAGCACAGCATAGATTTGCCGCTTGGCGACATCAGTTGCAATGTAAAAGATGAGGCAGCATTAACACAATCCATTCAACGCGCTGTGGATTTTGGTAGTGGCATTGTCAAGATTGGCAGCACAGTAAAAAACGAAACCCTGTTTTCAACTCAACGCGCTTGCCCCAGTTGTCAAAGCAGCTTCCCTGAGCTGGACCCGCGGATGTTCTCCTATAACTCTAAGCACGGTTGGTGCACCGAATGCTACGGCACCGGCGAACTCATTGCTGGATTTGACGACGAGCAAAGCGGCGAAGAAAAAAGTTGGCGTACAAGCGAGGAAGAAAACGACGAGTGCCCTGCTTGCGAAGGACAAAGACTCAAACCTGAATCATTAAATGTCTTCTTTAATGATAAGAACATCGCCGAATTCACTTGTTTATCCATCGTGAAGGCCATGGACTTATTTAAACGTATCAAGCTTAATGAGCGCGAGGCACTGATCGCTCGCGACAGCCTCACCGAGCTAAATTCTCGATTGAGCTTTTTAAACGAAGTTGGTCTTGATTACTTGTCTTTAGACCGGGCTGCACCCACCTTAAGCGGTGGCGAAGCACAACGCATACGACTGGCTGCCCAGCTGGGATCTAATCTTCGTGGTGTGTGTTACATACTCGACGAGCCCACCATTGGATTACACCCACGTGACAATCGCATGCTACTGGAGACGTTAACCAAACTGCGTGAAAAAGGTAACACCATCGTCGTTGTTGAGCATGACGAAGAGACCATTAACAGTGCTGAGCATATTATCGATATCGGACCCGGTGCCGGTGTGCGCGGCGGCGAAGTGGTGGCCACAGGCACAGTGAAGCAGGTTCGAAAGAACCGGGCATCAGTGACGGGCAGAATGCTGGACATGCCATTAGAGCACCCAATCTACAAGCCTCGAACTAACCCCCAGCATATACTTAGTGTAAAAGGCGCTAGCTTGCATAATTTAAAGTCGATAAATATCGACATTCCACTGAATCAGCTGGTTGGTATTTCGGGTGTGTCTGGTAGTGGCAAAAGCACACTCATTAGAAGCGTAATAAACGATAATTTACGCAGCCTTAATGCGCAAAAGCGTAACCGCAAAATCGGCAAGCCAACCGGTTGCAAATCAATAAGCGGTTGGGAGAGTATTTCGCGCGTGCTGGAAGTTGATCAAACACCAATAGGCAAAACACCACGCTCTTGTCCAGCTACCTACATCGGTTTCTGGGACACCATTCGTAACTTGTTTGCCGATACCACCGAAGCACGTATTCGTGGATATAAAGCCAGCCGGTTTTCGTTTAATGTTGCAGGTGGTCGATGTGCTGAGTGCGATGGTCAGGGCATGCAACGCATAGAAATGAATTTCCTGCCCGACGTTAAAGTGCCATGTGATGTTTGTAACGGTGCGCGATTTAACACCGAGACGCTCTCGGTGTTATACAAGGACAAATCCATCGGCGACGTACTTAACATGAATGTTGACGACGCCGTTGAGTTTTTTGCTGCCCACGACAAACTACATCATCCATTAAAGCTATTACAAGACGTGGGCCTGGGCTACTTGACCCTGGGACAGCAAAGCCCAACCTTAAGCGGTGGTGAAGCACAACGTATCAAGCTGGTTAGTGAACTGGCCAAAGCCAAACCTGTACTCGAAGATTCCAGTGGTCGCGCCGTGCTAAAAACCAGCACACTGTATATTCTTGACGAACCTACCGTCGGATTGCACATGGCCGATGTCGAAAAACTCATTCACGTGCTACATCGCCTGGTAGAAGCTGGAAATTCAGTGTTCGTGATTGAACACAATCTGGATATCCTGGCAGAAGCGGACTGGTTAATTGATATGGGCCCTGAAGGTGGCGATGGTGGCGGCAAAGTGGTGGCCAGTGGAACGCCGAAAAAAGTAGCTCAATCAAAGCGTTCCAGAACCGCACCATTTTTAATGGAAATATTCGGGCGTTAACTGCCGCCCTACTCTTTGCTATGGTCTTTGACCTGATCTTCAGTAAGCTCTTTATCAAATTCTTTGGTAAAGACGGGCGGGTCTGTTTTTAAAATTAGTCTGATCAGTTGAACCCGAGATCTTACATCGCCTTTGTACATTACCTGACTCACTTGCGACTTGGTGGTTTCAACTGATGTATTTCTGGCGTCAGCGATCTCACTATTCTGGAGCCCCTGCAGTAGCAGTTTGGCAACCTCTTTCTCGGCAGGAGTTAGACCATAGGCGATGGAAAAGGCTTCGATAGAGCAATGACGGTGACAGCTGACATCAACAATCTGCACTAGCACGGCGTTATTTCCAGCATCAATTTCCTGCAGATGATCCCGTATTGGTGAGACCTCCAGAATAACTGGATTATTGTCTGTCACTTCGGATTGAAGACTTATAATTCGCTCTGCCACTGTTGTTGTGTGGTCAGATGATAACGACGCCTGCTCAATACACATGGCGAGATGCTTTGTATCGACATGATGCTCGCAGGTCAATCGCTTGTCACGACCCAGCTTTAACCCCGAGTCTGATTCTAAAATACGAGTCGCCTCTTTATTACTAACCAATACCACACCGTTAGATTCAATAACGCACAAACCAATCCCTACATGGTTGAGCGCTGTCAATACAGCAGCGTATTGCTTTTGTAGTCGATCAAAGATCGCGCCGATCTCAACCGCCTTGGCAACATGCGGCAATAGCGAGTCCATTCGGGCAGCACAATCTGCAGGTACATCATCCAATTCAGCGGAAAAATGCAGACCGAAGGTATCAATGTATCGCTTGTTATCCAACAGGCGCGCAGCCAACTTTCTTCGAATTCCAAGCTTGCGTTGCAGGAACTGGTAGTCCGCACGCTGATCCAATTGCGTTGCATCAGGCCAAAGGTCAATATCTCGGTATACCGACTGTACTTCACATTTTAGTAATAACTGATGACCTTCCATTTCATACTTGGAAAGATCCGTCACCCAACAGTTCACATCTTCGTCGGTAAGTGTTTGTCGTATGTGCTCGCTGATAACGTTCAGTTGGTAGGCATGTGTGCCTAGCGTATCGATATGGACAAGCGCTGCACTGGTTGCACCAACATGACTGACACATTGATCAATCGCGCTAAACCAAAGCGCAGGATCAACCGCGGCACCGTAAATATTGGCAAGCGTTTCAGAAGGCACCGTCATGTGAATAATCTGTTTAGGCGTTAAATAAATACTAATACTTTTGGCAGGCTTTCGCACTGACTATCGTTTGTCGATGCTTTACGTGGGTTTATAGTCGTTTGGCTGAAGATACACGTGTAGATTCGCGTGCACTATTATTCCGATCATTGGGTCAGGGCATGCATTTTGCGTAGTCCATCACAGTTTCGTTAATCAACAATCTGTGGTTCATGGACAAGCTAAGAACGATCAATGCGCTGGTTAATTCCAGGCGATGCGCACTAACACAAAAGCCTATAGCGGAATTTTTCTTGTTGGGCGCGCTGTTGACTGGCCTTCAACACGGCCTTAATGGTAGCCCAGTCGATAATATCGAAGATAATCTCGTTGCCCTGTCTCCGGTCTCAGGAACACTGGCTAATGCGCCAACGACCCGACACCAACGATTGATCGATTACAGCGTTCAGCGTATTAACAACCCAAGATGGCCTGCTCATCAATCCGAGTTTGATGCAGCTCCGAGCGCCATCGCTCAGCGTCCAAAGGCAAAATTTGAATCTCTGGCCAATAAAGCCAAACCTGAATATCATTTTGACGTGGTTGTTGGACACAAAACATTAGCTGCGCAAAACAGCAGTGCCTGGTCCATCAACGCTGAACAGCAGGAAAGACTGGCAGTTTGGCAAACCAACAAACGATTTGCGTTCAGCTCAACAAAGACAAACCCGACCAAGCCCGAAGCTACGAACGATGACTTTGTCGTGATGCTCGACCCGGGGCATGGCGGCACCGATCGTGGCTCTGTGGGTCACAATGGTTTAGCCGAAAAACTGTTGACACTGGATATTGCTAAACGCGCACAGCGCATACTCTCTAAATTAGATGGTGTATCTATAGTTTTAACACGCAACGATGACACTGGTATGTCCCGAAAAAATCGAGTGGAAAAAGTGAAGAGCGCTAATGCAGATATGGTTGTGTCCCTGCACTTGAATCACTTACCTCAAAAGGACATCAATCTGGTAGAAACCTTTTATGCAGCTCCACATAACATTCTGGATAGCATCGAAAAGCAGCGTCTGGCTGAAGGTTCTAACCCTTTAGTTAAAGCGCTGGGTAACCATGGCCCCGACTTATCATTTACGGAAGGCTCAAAGCAACTGGCGTCCATGATGCAACGCCGAGTCTACAACGAGGTAAGCCACGAGTACGAAGAAACAGATAACGCTGGCATTAAAGAAGACACACTGTATATTTTGACGCGGAGCTTCACACCCGGTGTACTAATAGAACTAAGTTGCCTGTCCAACGTGCGCGAAGCTGAACGATTGGCAGACCCGGCCTACCGACAGAGACTCGCAGAGGCGCTTGCCGATGGCGTACGTGATTACCTGTCTACACCAGCTGCAAAACAGCAATTTGGCGCAGGAGTGTGATGCAGTACCGCTGATGAGCGCATTTTTGAGACTTTGAACAACGATCAGCGGTTAAACTTGGCGGAAAATACTTCCCATACCAAGCAGTGAAAACGACGGTAATCAAGCCCCGGAGTCTCGCTGAACAGCAAACGCCCGATGCCTGTCCAGAGAGCAGCATTGGGCGTTTTGCTGTGCGCACGGCTAACTTCCCTGGCTGGCTCCTCTGGTTGGCTTTCCTGGCAGGCTTCCCATACAGAATTAGAATTGTCTAAACTGGCATTGCATCGGGTTTGTAAAAATGCAAATCTGTCGCTGATGCTTAAAGCATTTGCCAAGTCAGGAATGACCCATGTTCGAACATAAACTGATTGATATTCAACAAAGGCTAAAGCAACCTGTGGCTAATGCTGTGGGCTTGCCTAATGAGCGTTACACCGATGCCGCAGCGTTCACCCAGGATCGCAAATTCGTCATGGGCACTGGTTGGTCATGCATTGCATTTGCTGAAGACTTACCCGAAAACAATTATGTATTACCCATTGATTTTATGGGTGTGCCACTGATGGTTACCCGTGACAACGACGGCCAACTGCGGGTGTTTCATAATGTGTGTAGTCATCGCGGTATGCACCTGGCTGAAGAACCCTGTCAGACCAAAGGCATGTTGGTGTGCCCTTATCATAGTTGGTCCTACAAAATGAATGGCGAGTTAAGAGGCACACCACACGTTGGTGGCTATGGCGAGCACAATCACGCTGAATTCGATCGAGCAAAAGGCAATTTACGCGAAGTACGCTCCGCCATCTGGTTGAACGCCGTATTCGTAAATCTGACGGGCGATGCCATCGCATTCGAAGATTACCTGCAGCCTCTAACCCGCCAATTTGACGAGCTTTGCTCACTTGATGATCGCTTGAAATTTGCCTCAGGCAACGATGATTGCCGCACAACCATGACCGTGCAATCGAACTGGAAATTACCGGTCGAGAATTACCTTGAGTCTTATCATTTGCCAACGGTACATCCTGAGCTGAATAAAACATCTCCACTGAATGTGCATTTTGATTTAGAGCGATTCGACAATGGCGGTGGACAAGGCAGTGAGAACTACAGCCGAACCAACATCAAGGACCAGTACCTGCCTGGCTTACCCAGCTGGCATTCAGATAAAGCCAATTTGGCTCTGTACCCCGTGCTCTACCCCAATACTTTTATTGGATTGCACTCAGATCACTTGTTCATCATGTACTTGCAACCTACCGCTCATGATCTGACTGTAGAGCACGTGCGCATCAGTTACGTCGGAGAAGATGCCCTAAAACAACCGTACCAGGCTCACAGGCAAGCCCTGCTGGATTCATGGGCAAACGTATTTAAAGAGGACATCTTTGCTGTGGAACGCATGCAAAAAGGGCGCGCCTCTCCAGGCTATGAAGGCGGAGTATTTTCCCCTGCCATGGATGCGCCAACAGTACACTTTCATCAGTGGGTGGCAGACCGGTTAGTAAAACACGCCACTGACGCAACGTTGGAGTAAACTCAAGCAATCAATATCCAGGTTCGACAAGAACCAGTTTCAAAAAGAACCTGGTTTGGCAGGGCTTAGTTCACATGGCTTAGTTCACATGGCTTAGTTCAGATGGCTTGGCTCAGATGGCTTAGCTCACAAATATAAGTCCATAAGGCTAAGTTTATTCAGTCTTCGTTTAGAAGGAAAGGCATTGCGATACCCAGAAGGCCAGTCACCCGACCCGTTATATCCGCACAGCGAAACCATGCACCACATGCTAACGCTATCAATGGTGATGTCCATTGTGATTGGTGTGGTGTTATTTATACTAGGGCGACGCGGAAATGTAATGTGGCTACAGGTGTGGAGCGTGCTTTTAATATTACTGAGCGTGGGATATTTAGTAATCGATGCCGTGAATCTTATCTAGTTTTTCACTAGCGCCGGTGTTTTTGTCGACGTCTTCGCAGTCGCTCGACTTCGGCCTCAGTAGTGGTTCTTCCCACACCCCAGGTTAACGTCACAGGCTTAGCGTTACTGGGTTCAAAGTTGCGGTTGACCGGCGGCAGATCAATTTGATGGGCATGAAACTGAACCCTCAACAAACTGGAAATAAGGCCTTCTACAGATCGGTGTCGAATCACAAACAAACGTCGATACCGGTGAACACGTAGTTTGCCAAATTCTTTGTTGAGCAATGATCTAATCTGCCTGACAAGATCGTCGTTATAGGCTTTGCCGTATTCACCCAGTATCCAGTCAAGCTTATCGATTTCAACTGAAGCCTGGTAGCTTAAGTGACGCCGCATAGAAAGCATATCCGCATGGCAAGCAGGCGCCTGCCCTTGCTTAGAATGCTCGGCGAATTTTCTTGAACTGGTGCGCCCATTGCGCGCAACGCTTTGTTCACGAAATCCGGAAAGTTCGACCACCGTCGTTGATGATGAACTATGACTAGACGATGGCATACAGTCTCCAATATCACTGCTGGTGTTTCAGTTCATGTCGGCAGTTCAATGCGTAACATGTACAGCGCACATTTGGACTAATTGAAAGTCGACGTAAATGTTAATAGAAACATTTACTGTAAACTATTTGAAGGGTGGATTTTACACTGAGAAAATATTTTGCGGCAACTTGTATCGCTCGTTTTGTGACGCCAATCTTTCGACTATCAATACGTATAAGTAAAAACACTCAGGCATTTGTTGATTTTGCATTTTGCAATATGGCATATAGTTCTGGTCTGTGCCTGGCAACCTCCTCCTCGCTTAATCCTTCCAATGAATGAGGAAACTTTAACCACTGATCTGTCTCATGCAAATAGTAATCAGGCACTCTGTCCGTTTTGTTTCGCGACGGTTTGTAATATGGCACTGCCACTCGGATATCAGCAGGGATGTTGCGACGCAGCAGTACTTTTAATCTTGTTATAACCGCTTCAATACTGCGACCTGTGTCGAAAACGTCGTCCACTATCAACAACGCATCATCAGCCGACATTTTTTTTATCAGGTAGCTCAGGCTGAACACCTGAACCTCGCTAGCCTGCTTGTCAATACTATGGTAAGACGAGGTTCGAATGGCGATATGATCGGTGTGAATACCACGATAGGCTAGTAACTCCTGCATTGCGATACCCATAGGAGCACCACCACGCCATATCGCCACGATAAAGGTAGGACGGAATCCGCTGCGATAAACTTCGGCAGCCAACAGAAATGAGTCCTCCAATAGTTGCTGTGCATCTATATAAATTTTATCGGACATTATTCTGATGCTTTTTTACGCATAAGCTGTGCACGCGACGCATGCTGTGGAGTAAACTGCAAATACTGCCATAAATTACCCTGCCGCGCGTGACTCCAAAGCGTTATATCACCGAACAAGATCTGCTTGAAGACGCCTATAGGCTCGGTGTAAATATCTTTAACAGCGGTTTCAGACCCACATTCATTGTAGGGCTTTGGCGTGGTGGCAGTAGCGTCGGTATTGCCGTGCAGGAATGCCTGCAATATCTGGGTGTGGAAACCGATCACATTTCTATCCGCACCTCGTACCGCGGAATGGCCAGTTACCAACAAATGGTGGATAACGCAGATCAGGAAATACGGGTGCACGGCACACAATATTTACTCGAAACACTGGTACAGGAAGATGCCCTGCTGATTGTCGATGACGTATTCAGCTCCGGACTAACCACCACATCGGTTATCAACCGGCTCTCCTCGCGGCTTAAACGCAACACACCACAAAATATAAAGCTGGCAACGCCCTGGTATAAACCCACCAGTAATCGCACTGATCAAAAACCGGATTTCTTCTTGCATACAACCGATGAATGGCTAGTGATGCCATACGAAGTTGCAGGCCTGACCCAAGTAGAAATAAGTCAGAACAAAGCATACTTGAAACCCATTCTGGATACGCTCGATCAATGACAACCGATATAAGTGTTTTTTTAAAAGGCGTCGCTATGGGTGCAGCGAATGTCATACCCGGTGTGTCTGGTGGCACAATCGCACTGATAACAGGTATCTATGAGCGGCTCATTAACGCCATTAAAGCCTGCGACCTCACCGCTTTCAAATTATTTTTGGCGCGCGATTTTAACGCCCTGTGGCAACACATTGATGGCCGATTTCTGGCCGCAATCGGTTTGGGCGTTCTGGTCAGCATTGTCACGTTAGCCAAATTATTCGAGTTCTTACTTGAGTCACACGAACGCTATACCATGGCATTCTTTTTTGGGCTGATCTTATTATCGCTTTACTACGTTGCAAAACGTATTACTCGCTGGACACCGGGCGTCATTGCATCGTTAATTGCCGGCTCGATCATTGCCATTGGCATTGCTCTACTTGCACCAGCCAATGAAAACAACGCGTTCCTTTACGTTTTCTTTTGTGGTGTTGTTGCCATAAGCAGTATGATCCTGCCTGGGCTTTCAGGTTCTTTCGTTTTAATTATTATGGGCAACTATGCATTGGTTTTAGGTGCCATCAGTTCGTTCTCCCTGGAGGTACTTATCCCACTGGCATTGGGATGCGCTGTAGGCCTGGTGTTGTTTTCACACGTTATTGCATGGGTATTCAAACACTTCGAAAATCAGACGCTGGCTTTGATGACTGGATTTGTACTGGGGTCGCTGGTGGTGATCTGGCCTTGGAAAACAGCTGTAATGCAAACAGTGCAGCGTCCTGACAAACCACCTAAGGAGGTGGTTGAGAGTTACCAGTGGTTTTTGCCTGACATTGCCAGCGCAAGCACGTGGGTTTGCGCAGGGCTTATGGTAGCCGGTGCAATCACTATCTATCTGATGGAGCGCTTCGCAGCGACTACCACTGAAACTGCTGAGCCTGGTTAATTAACAACAGACATTACCTGGCAACAGAAAGGGATAAATCGTCAAGCGACATGGATGTGCCTTGATTCCAATGCCTGACACGCAGTTCTACAGAGTGACTGCCAGCAGGACTGGTGGTTTCAAGCTCAGGTAATCCCACAAACGGTTGCACGTCAGATCGCTGCACATCCGAGATATTTTTACATTGCTCGAGTAATTGGTTACCTGAGCCATCTCGAAATACCAGACACCACTGGCCGACCGGGTTTTTGACCCAACCGTTAGCCACAACTGATTTTCCACTTGAAGTGCTAAGCGCATTGCTGCTTAACATTACGCTGGCACCCTCACAAGCGGCTGTGCCCAAAGACATCTGCACCGCGCACTGACCATAGCGTGAATCTGAACCACAACGTCGCTCAACTAAACTATCTGAGGAACACGTTATGGAGCTCTTATAGCGACCACCTAATTCACTGGCGTTTTCAAAGCTGTTGAACTGTTGTGTATCAATGGCCCTGTTGCCTGACACGGACGCGCCGGTAAGATTATCGGCGGTGGTGTTATTCAACAACGTATTGCCACGCACTTGCACATTGTTTAAACCGCTGCTGCTATTTTGTAATATGCCAAAACCATCGTGATTAAGCACCCGGTTGTTGCTAATGAGTACGTTTGCCACTGATCTGTTATTCGGCAAGCCAAGTTCAATTCCACTGATCCCGGAGCGATAGTAATTCTGTACAAAACAGTTATCACAAAAACCATCTTTCAAGACATTATCGCGTACGGTCACGTTGGACGCTTGTGCAATATAAAATTGTCCACCGCCGGTAAAACCACTACCGAACTGGGGCGCTACCGCCCACTGGCCGCGCCGATGATTTCGAATAAATAAGTTATTGGCGACAATGTTCGAGTCAAGAGATTGCCCCGTCAAGCCCAGTAACGCTAGCCCATTGGTTTGATTGTCACTAAATATTGAATCGCTGATACGAATATTGCTTGACGCATCACTACTGTGCCCGATGTACATGCCAAGCACACCCGAATTGTGTAACGAGCTGTGCTCGAACTTAAAACCATTGGTTGCTTGTACATAAAACGCATAGCCTTTGCCATGAGCTACGTGTGTGTTGTTGAAACTGACGTTGCTAGAACGCTTGATGTGTACCATACGAGCACAATTATCTCGTACCTGGCAGCCAGCCACTTGCTGATCGTCATCCAGGTGCAAATTGATCAGGCTTACATTAGATGAGTTATTCATATCAAGCAGGCTGCATTGGCGCTGAGAATCGCGGCGCAGTATGCGATTGTCGTGTCCGTCGATTATCAGGTTTGATATATTGTTGAGTTGCAGCAGAGCCACGCCATTGGGGCAGCAATTGTTATCACAACTGATGTTGCTGGCAATATCTATTTGGCGGTAAGCATTGGCGTTGCTGATACAACTGCGCAATGAATTTAAATCGCGGACGATGCAATTGTGCGCACCCTGCGCGACTTGCTCGGCTTCTGTATTAGAAAACGCATCCGCAGATGTATTAGAAGTTGCATCAGTGGCTGTATTAGAATCTAGCGAATTCGACCCGTCAGCACCGGAACCACCCACCTCTTGTATTGATACAACGGCAGCATCGTCCCCGCTCTGTCCTGCCGGATACACGCGTTTGATCGGCAGACTAAAATTGTTCGTGAGTAAGCTCAGCAAAACCGGTTCAGACAGCTGGCCATTGCTATCCACTGAACGTAATTCGTAATCTGATTGCTCAGTTGGTGATAAACCGGGTTGAAACAGACTACGCGCATCGAACTGACCCAATAACTGCCCATTGCGCTTGATTTGCATACGGTTCGCCACACCGGAATCGTTGGAAAAACTCGGCTTCCAAAATAATTCAGCGGCATTGGACGAATAAATTAGCGCGCTAACGTTTGTTGGTGGAGTAACCGACTGGGCTTGTACAATATTGACGCAAAGGAAAGTGCAAAGACTAAAAATTGAACAGAATATTTGCGCATCTCTTAACCTGAAAAAGCTTGTCCCTGGAATCAGTGCGCTGAAATTAACTGAGCTGCATTTTATTGCTGGAGAACAAAAAGAGCGGATGCAAAATGCGTGGCGCACAAGTGACAGGGCTAATTGCGGCACAGGGTGCTCACTTTTCACACAGCCCTTTGTACCCGTGGAATTACTTTTCGTACAAAAAAAGAGCAAAGACAAACAAAGCTGTTTAAACATGTTGAAGCACAATGACCAAATCCTGCAAACAATGCCATTATTTTGACTTTCTTGCAAGTTATCGTCGCTGTCGTCTAACCCAAAAGACCAACAGCAAAGCCAAACCGGTTAGAACGATTGTCACAACGGCCATTGGCTTTGCGGTACCGTCGTGCAATAAACTAACTGCTACTCCAGATAGAGCCGCCGTACTTTGTTCCAAACCGCTGAGCATGGCAGAGGCGGAACCAGTTTGAGTTTTTATTGAGCGAAGTGCCCGGCTGGGTGCAACGGCAAACATCGGCCCCATCCCAAAAGTCATGACTGAATATGCCGCCACCAGAGACATCGCTGATAACACAAGTACATCAGTGAGGATAAGCAGTACTAAAAACAAACATCCAATCAGCATAAACAGTAAACCGGCACCCAGTAGCTGGCCGGCGGGCCAACGATCAGCCAGATAGGATGCCAGCATACTGCCGAAAAAAAAACTGACCACAATACCTGCCTGATGAAAACCAAAGTGCTGTACCGGCACGCCAAGATAGGTAATGAGGACAAACGGCGCAGCAGTAACAAAAACAAAAATCAAGCCCAGCGTTACACCCAGTAACAAGGTATAAGACAAAAATTCCTCATTACGCAATAACGCACCATAGTTGCTCAGCACCCGTCCCAGCTTTAACGCGTTAACGTCTGGTTTAGTTGATTCCGGCAAATACCCATACACCACAAAGGCTGCAAAAACGGCCATTCCGGCAATGACATAAAAGTTGCTCTCCCAGCCAAAGGCCACATGCAAATATCCACCAATAATCGGAGCGACCGCCGGTGCAATCGCAATGACCATACCCAACAAAGCCAGGGCCTTTACTTGTTGTTTTTCAGTGTAGAGATCTTTAATAATCGCCAGGCCAATAACCGCCTCGGCTGCAGCCACGAGGCCTAACAGCACACGTGCCACAATAAGCTGATTGATGCTTTGCGCCATGACGCAAAGCAAACACCCAATAACCACACCCGATAATGACCACAACAAAACAGGTCGACGACCGAAACGATCAGACAAAGGTCCGTGAATTAACTGCGCCAAACCAAAAGCCAGTAAGTTCAAGCTAATGGTGAGCTTGACGCGCGTAGGCGTAGTATTAAATTCATCTGCCAGATCTGGCAAACTGGGGGCATACATGTCCGTTGACATAATGCTGACACTGGATGCCAAAACCAGAATAGTCACCACCAGTCCCAGACTCGGTGCAGCATTTTGAGCAGGGGCTGACATAGGTTGCGAGAATTTCCTTAACTATTAAACGTGCTTTCAAGCACATCGATCCGTAAACGCAAATTGGAACACATCTGCCAAACAATGTCTGTGCATTCTTTTAACGCTGTATGTAACAAAAACACCCACACACTAATACTGGGCAGCATGCCAGGAGTAGCATCGCTGGATGCGGTTGAATACTACGCGCACAAACGCAATGCTTTTTGGCCCATTATGTTATCGACCATTGATCACGTTGAGCCTGATTATTCGCTGATAAACGAGCTGACTTACCAGCAACGCATTAAAAAATTACTGAACAACGGCATTGGATTATGGGATGTGCTTGCCAGCTGTGAACGCATTGGCAGCCTCGACTCTGCGATTCAATCGAAGTCGATAAAAATGAATGACTTTGAGAACTTGTTTAAGCGCTATCCAACTATTCGTACAGTCGGTTTCAACGGAAAAACGGCTCAACATTTGTTTAACCGCTACATGCTAAAAAAGATTGAGCAGGCTGATTCAATACGATGGCTAGACTTACCATCAACCAGCCCGGCTATGGCTGGTTTAAGCTTGCAGCAAAAATCAAGTATCTGGACCGAAGCGCTTAACCTGCCACCTTAATCGCAAGCCAAGCAGCAATGCCGATACACTCAATCCAATCACCAAACCGGCCCAAAGACCAAACACACCCCAGCCGCCAAAGTGGGCAAGCCAATAACCAATGCCAAAGGCGATCATCCAATACGCAAACAAATTGATCAGCATGGGTATAGTCGTATCTTTAAATCCGCGCAACATACCAAGCAAGGTGGCTTGCATACCATCGGATAATTGAAACAGCACAGCAATCAGCAACAATTGAGCAGCCAAGGCCCTCACTTCTAAATCTGTCGTATAGATGGCTGCGATTTGGTGACGGAATAACAACAACAGAATCGCCGTCAACACAGTCATTGCAACGGTGAGCAGAACGCCGCTGAAAACGCGCAATCGCACTGAACCAACCTGACCACGACCATGCACTCGTCCGACGCGAGCAGTTAATGCGAATGACAGACCAAGCGGCAGCATATAGCAAAAGGCGGTTGCACCAATTGCGATAAAATGTGCACTTGCAGGCAGCGTCCCTAACACACCTGATTGATAAGCGGTTGCCGCGAACAAACCTGCCTCAAATAGCAAAGCAAAAAATATCGGCAGAGACAGCGCCAGCATAGGCTTAAGGAGTTGCCACTGTGGGGAGTCAATACCACCAAACAAGTTATAGCGACTAAACGATTCACCTCTTAACAAATATAACAAAGCCAAAGCCATGCTTACTGTAACAGCGGAGGTTGCCAATCCAATGCCAAACAATCCGAGTTTGGGAAAGCCAAATAAGCCTAAGCCCAATGTCAGATCGACCAGTATATTAATCAGCAATCCAAACAATTGCACCCACAGCACTGGACGGGTCAGATTAGTGGCCTCGCAAACATTACGTGCCGCCATCACAATGGCCAAAGCAGGCATACTCCAGCAGGCCCCAATCAAATAGTCCGCGATGAGCGGGTGCAATTCAGGATCAAGCGCCGTTGATGCCAGGTTTGCACGTATCAATAAAAGGATAATGCTGCCCAGTGCACCGGCTATTAGCCCCAACCACAATCCTTGCCGAAACACCTCTCCAACCGCGTTGCGACGTCGATGACCAATCAGTTCGGACAACATAGGTGACAGGCCAGCCATTAATCCGATGCACAGTAAAGATACAAAAAACCATGCGGTAGCGCCAATACCACCGGCAGCCAGCTCAGCTCGACCAAGCCGGCCGGCAACGACCGCGTCGACCAGAGCGTTGCACATTTGCAAAAGCTGAGCACCAATTAACGGCGTCGCCAAACTTAAGCATCGCTTTATTTCAGCGCGAAGTGTGTGAAATTGAAACAAGAAGATCAGCGCAGTTATTTTTCAGCGAATAGCTCGACTAATTGCCGAGTCATAACATCAGCAAGCTGGGTAACGTCATGGATAGTGGTGGCACGTTGATAGTATTTGGTTACGTCATGCGCAATTCCGATAGCAACCAGCTCTACTTCATTCTGCTTTTCTATGCTGGACACCACATGGCGTAGATGCTTTTCAAGAAAACGTCCGGGGTTGGTGGACAACGTAGAGTCATCGATAGGCGCTCCATCGGATATCATCATTAAAATTTTACGATGCTCGGTGCGTTGCATCAACCTGCCATAGGCCCATTGCAATGCTTCACCATCGATGTTTTCCTTTAACAAGCCCTTACGCATCATTAAACCCAAGTTTCGTTTGGATTGTCGATAAGGCATGTCGGCCGATTTATAAATGATATGGCGAAGATCATTTAATCTGCCCGGGTTAGCGGGATAACCTGCTTCAACCCACCGTTCTCTGGACTTGCCGCCTTTCCATGCCACAGTAGTAAAACCCAGCACCTCGACTTTGACACCACAGCGCTCCAGGGTCGAAGCCAGAATATCGGCCGACACAGCAGCCACCCTTATGGACCGACCATGCATTGAGCCAGAGTTGTCCAGCAGCAAAGTGACCACGGTATCCCTGAAATCAGTGTCGCGTTCCTGCTTGAATGTTAACGGCGCCAAGGGTTCCGTCAGGACACGCGTAAGTCGTGAACAATCCAGCTGGCCTTCTTCTTGATCAAAGTCCCAACTACGTTGCTGCTGTGCCAATAAAACGCGTTGCAATCGATTGGCAAATCGACCGACCAGCTTCTGCAAGTCACCAATCAGCTGATCGAGCTGGTCCCGTAATCTAACCAACTCTTCGTTGGTGCAAATATCAGCTGGCCTGACAACCTCATCAAAATCGGTGCAATACACATGATAATCGTTTTTCTCACGCGTCGATAAGCCCTGGTCTTTAAGTCGGCTTTGCGCACCTGGTTGTTCCGACTGATCATCAGAGCCATCATCAGGTTCAGCACCATCGCCAGTATCTTCGGCTTCACCTTGTTGCTCCTCGCCACTGTCCGTGTCGCTCGAGTCGTCCATACCCATTTCGGTTTCATCAGAGTCACTGGCAGCATCCTGATCGGAGGTGTCTTGTTCATCTGTGTCCTCACCAACGTCATCTTCGTCGGGCGTATCCGAATCACCTTGCTCAATGTTGAGTTTTTTTAATAAATCACCAAAAGCTTTGGCATAGTCACCTTGATGTTCCAAGTCAAATTCACTTTCATTGAAAGCAGGTGTGACGTGTTCTGATAACCATTCACGCCAATCATCAAGCGCGTTGTTGGCAGCTTGAGGCAAAGGTCCACCTAAGCGTTCCCGCACATATAACGACAAGGCATGCTCAATGCCGACTCGCTGAACTGCATTGTCAACGGCGTTACTTAATCGATGATTAAGGGCGCTGTTTAAAGCTGCGTAACGTTGATCGAGGGCGGCATTCAAATTACTGGCCACACCCTCGTATTGCGCGGCACCCAGTAATTCGATACGAGTTTGTTCAGCTAAAGCCAGGCAGCGCTGAGAGGTATCGGTTTTAGGCAGCACTTTGCGATGCACAGATGCATCGTGGAATTGTCGGTGCAAAGCCAGCGCGTCACTGCGACCACGTGTTTCGTTGCGTTGTTGTGCATCAGCATTAGCGGGAAACGCCGGCAACGTTGCAGAACTTACATCAACGTCGTCGGCCTTATCGTCAAACTCTATATTGATGCCAGGGTCGCGCGCTATGGCACGTGCACAAGCAGTCGTCGACTGTTTGAAATCAGTAGACTTCCGCTCAGCCTGCCTGGCCTGTTGCAGCGATTTGGAGGCTTCTTCAGCTGGCATCTGCCGGCGGTAACTCTTCACCAAACACACGCTGATATAACTCGGCAATTAATGCTCGCTCTGCCGGGTCGCACTTGTTTAAGAAAACCAATTCAAATGACAGCACCGGGTCTTTAAAGAAAGTGAGGTTTTGCGTCCATGTAATAACCGTACGAGGACTCATAACCGTTGCAAGGTCACCGTTTTTAAAAGCATTACGTGTCAGGTTCGCCAGAGACACCATGTTTTTAACCAACTGCTCGCCTTCCGGATTTTGCAGATGCGGTGCTTTTGCCAACACAACCTGAACCTCTTGTTCAGGTGGCAAATAATTGAGTACCGTCGTTATGGACCAACGGTCCATTTGCGCCTGATTGATTTGTTGTGTGCCGTGATATAAACCAGTGGTATCGCCCAAGCCAACGGTATTAGCCGTGGCGAAAAAGCGAAAAGCCGGATGCGGTGATAAAACGCGACTTTGATCAAGCAGGGTTAACTTACCGGTTGATTCAAGCACCCGCTGAATAACAAACATGACATCGGGGCGACCCGCATCATACTCATCAAATACCAGTGCAACGTTACGCTGATAACACCAGGGTAAAATACCATCTTGAAACACGGTGACCTGCTTACCGTCCTCAAGCACAATGGCATCTTTACCAATGAGGTCGATTCGACTGACATGGCTGTCCAGGTTAATGCGTAAACAGGGCCAGTTAAGTCTGGCGGCCACTTGCTCAACATGGGTTGATTTACCAGTGCCGTGATATCCGCTGATGAGCACACGCCAGTCATTGGCAAAGCCTGCCAGGATGGCCAGCGTGGTGCGTTTGTCGAAAATATAGGTTGGGTCCAGTTCTGGTACCCGTTCGCTGTGTTGGCTGTAGGCTGGCACTGAAAGGTCAACATCCAGTCCAAATACCTCTCGCACCGAGATAGTTGTGTCCGGCAGTGGTCCCAACGCAGCGGCGTTGGTTTGGTTTGACTCGAGCATGAAAGTTAAGGCTCTTTTTTTAGGCTAAAAACAATATCCTACACGCACCCGCGAGCACTGTGTTGATCACGGCAAAATCGGGCATAAAAATGTGAACTTAACAATTTGAGGTGGCATTTTGTGGCCGAGTCTTTGGTACTCACTTACACTGTGACTCCATGGCCAGCACACACGAAATCATCGGCGAAGAATGGCGCGAACGGGCAACCGAATTGGCGGACTGGGCCATGGCGCGGCTTGTGAATCGCAAAGATGTCTGGGGACAGTACTCTGTGCCCACACCAAGCGAGGTGCGCGATACCGGCAGAACCTACAAAGCCATGACCCTGCCCGCAAAGGCACAGCGCGGCGGCGACAAGGTCACCATTGACAAGCTCACCAGGCATTTCGCCAGCAGGCGCTTGCGAAAACCACAGCTTATCGGTCTGCATGCCAAATCCCAGGACACTACCAGTCGTTGGTTCGGCCTCGATATCGATTGCCACAAGCCCGAAGACGTCGGTGCAGACGATTTGGCCAGGCGCAACCTTAATGGTGTGCTCAGCTGGTATCTGAAATTGCAAAACATGGGCTTCGATCCAATATTGTTTGACTCTAATGGGGCGGGCGGCTTTCACTTATGGGTGTTATTCAAAGAGCCAGTGCCTACTCAACAGGTGTTCAATTTTGCCCAATGGCTGATATCCGATTGGCAAGAGCTGCAACTGGATAAATTACCGGAGACCTTTCCAAAACAAGTTAAAGCGGAAAGTCTGGGTTCCTGGTTTCGTCTGCCCGGCCTGCACCACACCCGCGACCACTACGCCGCTGTCTGGGCGGGCGACGATGGCCTGGATGACCCATGGCTAAGCGGTCATGCGGCAATTGACACTATGCTGGCCAACATCCCCGGGCCCTATCCGACTATCCCCGGACAAGCTGCTCAAAAATCAACGACACAAACCACGTACGCCTCTAAAGGCAAAAATAAGCAAACTATTCCGGACAACAGCAAACAAGTTTTAGCCCAGTCCAAAGGTGCGCAAATTATCGATGCCGAACCGGGTAACGTTCCGCCTCCCCGAAGCGAGCGGCAATTTGCGCGTAATCAAAAACCGCGAGTCTGTGTTGATCTTGATGGAGTGCTTGCGGCACGCGTTGATGGCAGCGCTATCGGCCCACCCATTGATGGTGCGGTGGAATTTACACGCGATTTAAGCAAGCGTGCCAACATCATTATCTTCACGGCTCGTTTTTCAACTCGCACGGCAAAAGCCCGAACAGCTGCATCAACCGATGAATTGGAACAACGCATTATTAAGTGGCTGGACGCGCATGGATTCAGTTACGATAGTGTCAACACTAAACAAGCCAAACCGATAGCTAGCGCCTACATTGATGATCGCGCCATCAGTTGCCAGCCCTTAAAAATGGGCATGGCCGCATTTGATACCGCGCTAAAAGACATCGACTCACTGTGTCATATTCAATAGCATTCAACAATTAATAGCAATTAACTAATAGCAATTAACGACAAAGCTAAAAACCATGGCCCGCACACTTTCGTTTTCACTCAATAATACGCAATTCGATGCACAAATTATTAAAGTGGACAGGACCCACCTGTACGGTACTGTCAGTATTCAAACCGATGACATGGATGGCAAGCGCTGTTCGGTGGCCACGCTTGCAGTTGACGGTAAAACGCTGATACCAAAAGGTGGAATTGCATTGGGCTATATTAACCCAGACGGAGAATGGGTTAGTCGTGATCAGCTAAAGCCTGTTGACTTAAGCGGTGAGCCTGTAGAAGAAGTTGAATCCAGCTTTGACGCACCTATTGTGCTCGACACCAAAAGCAACGTAGACGAATACCTGAACCACAGTGTGCGACTGGTTTATCGCTTAAAGCCCGACAACGAGTTTCCAGGCGACTTACTGTCCGAATTAAATTCGGGCACATTATATAAGTTTGGATTCAGTTACCGAGGCGGCGTCGGCTACGACCCAGCGTTTGTCATGAGCGACGAAGAGGACAACATCTGGATGATGATTACCCGTGAGAATGCTGTGGAGACAGTCGGACTTGAACAAGCCGCCGTGTGTTATGGCGAAAATCTGGATAACGATAGTGAGAATGAAGACAATGACGATAGCATTGACTTCAGTATGCTCTAGGAGCACACCTTGCCTAATATAAATTTATCGGATAAACGTAACCGTGACGCTGTGGTCAAGGCCGAGAGTATCGGCATTGATGAACCGGTTCGGTATTTGGGACCCAAAGGCGGACAGACCTACACACGTCGTGTGCTCAAATGTACAACAGAGCACGATTACGAAACTCTGTTAGAGGCGCACGGTGATGCCGAAAGTATTTCTCAGGCGCTCATAGCAGGTGACCCGGAAGTCGATCTGGAACGCTTCGGGCAATTTTTATGGAACACCAGTAAGGTCTACATCAACCCTGATGAGGAGCTGGTCTTCCGAGTACAACAAACCGAGGTAGTGCGTGATACCAAAGGCAAACTCATCACCAAGCGCAATCGTGAAAGCGAAGAACCTAATGTTGATAGTGACGTACCACTTCGCTGGACAGGCAAACTGATACCCAAGTCGCAAGCCATCAGACAGTTTGTGTTTACCGCCAAATTGCAGGTAGTGCACATCAATGGACTGACCTATGATTTTTTATACGCCATGGCTGAAGAGCTAGCCAATGCAAACAGTTTAATGCTGCTAGGCGCAGGTGAAGACGGAAAGCAGCCATTGATATTCCGTCGCGGCTCTATTCCTTATCGCGCATTTCTTGAGGGTCGAATAGTCGATAAGCGATACGTGCTGTTATTGCATTTAAGCAACATGGAGTTGAAACGCAGAGTCGAAAACCGTAAAAGCAATCAGAGCCCCGTATAAGCGCGTTGGCAAGTGTTTGAGAATTTTTGCGTGGACCTTATCGAAAATCGAGGCTTATCTGAACCTGACGCGCTTCATGCGGATTCGATCATAGCTTGTTAAAATTTACGCTCCCGTTCGTTACCCAAATCAGCATCTTGTCTACCACGTAACGGCCAAACCACGACCACTCGTGATATTCAACATGTGGTCGAGGCTGTGCACTTGCAGCACAGGCATCAAAAGGGCTATGCTTTCCGGTTCAAAGTCAGGGTTGATTACCATGGCGCGGACCGCCCCAGCAGGGGTACAGCATAATCGGGTAACGAGCTTTACTGGATTTTTGGGTAAGAAAATGACTACGATCAAACAGGCTCTGTTTTGCATCTGTCTGTCTATGATGCTGCTACTGATTTTGATGCTGCCATCGGGCCACACCTGGGCTGCAGGTATTTCAGGTGAGAGACGCCTCGCCCTGATTATCGGTAATAGTGATTACGACTCCACCCCGTTAAAAAACCCGGTTAACGATGCCAACGACATGGCAGACACGCTCAGACTACTCGATTTCGACGTCACCCTGAAACTGGATCTGGACGCCCCGGGCATGAGCCGAGCAGTCGACGAATTCAAACAACAACTTGCACAGGAAAAATCCATTGGCTTTTTCTATTACGCAGGGCATGGCGTACAAATTGACGGCACCAACTACTTAATACCCGTTAATTCTGATATCGGAGACGAAGTAGATGTGCAGTACAAGTCGACACCGGCAGGCTCGGTGTTGGCAAAAATGCAAAGCGTCAATGAAGGACTTAATATCATTGTGCTGGATGCCTGTCGGAACAATCCCTTCCCTTCTACCATACGTTCTGCCAGCCGAGGTCTTGCCAGGAAAAATGCACCTGACGGCTCGATTATTATTTATTCAACTGCACCGGGCACAGTAGCTGAAGACGGCCGAGGCCGAAACGGCACGTTCACTGAACACTTCATGAAGCACTTGAAGGAGCCCGGACTAAGTCTTAGCACCACAATACGACGAACTCGACGCGGCGTAAAAAAGGCAACCAACAATCGGCAGGTGCCTTGGGATAGCAGCAACCTGACAGAAGACAGGTACATACTGCTACCTAAGGTGCAAAAAGCCGATTTAAAGAAAATTGAGGGTGATGCATGGATTGAGGCTCTTATGGTGAACACACCAGCACAAATTCAATCATTTATCGACCGCTTTCCAAAAGGAACCTATATTGACGCAGCCAAACTGCGTCTGGATGATCTAACCAACCAAGGTGTACAAGTTTCCAGCCTTCAAAAAGTGCCAAATTTGCCTCTAACCGGCGGTGATGACATCACCAATATTGACCCGAATATCGTTGCGATGATACCAAAAAAGCCTGAAAAACCTGTGTTCAAGCCAGGGGTGACCATTGCCGTGACACCAGGTGATGCTCGCATTCGAATCATGAATATTGTCGACAAATACAAACCCGGTATGAAGTTGCCGCGCAATAATAACTACGACATTCTGGTTCAACGCGAGGGTTACTTACCATGGCGTGAAATGGTTTTTATAGACGAGCAAACCAATATCGTCGAAATCAAAATGAATAAAATTGGTGAGCCTGGCCTAGCCGAGAATAAACCGTTCAATACAGACGAAGATGGCTGGACAACGATTGCGTCAGGTGATTACCTTATGGGATGCTCAAAATCAGATCGTTCCTGCAAATCTGCAGAAAAACCGGTAACACCAGTGCAGGTAGCTGGCTTTAAATTAGCCCAAAATGAAGTCACGGTCAGAGAATTTAAAGCATTTGTCGAAGACACAGGATATGAGACCGACGCTGAAATAAATGCTGGCGGCTTTACCGGGTGTTGGGCACGCTCTGAAAAACTAGGCATTAGTAGAGAAACCGTTCGTTGGGGATGGCTAAAAGGAAAAAGCTGGAAAAACCCTGGTTTTACGCAAACCGATGAGCATCCGGTGACTTGCGTCAGTTGGAATGATGCTAACGCTTATACAAAATGGATGACCAGGAAACTCGGCAAAACAGTGCGCCTGCCCACTGAAGCCGAATGGGAGTACGCCGCCCGTGCCGGCACTTCTCAACGGTATTCTCAGGCGGCATCATCCAAAGACTTGTGCACATTCGAAAATGTGGCCGATAAAACCAAATCTAAAACTGGCTCAGCCTGGCCTAGCCCAGTTAAGTGCACTGATAAATATTGGACGACAGCACCAGTAAAGACGTTCAAGCCGAATGCATTTGGCCTTTATGACATGCTCGGCAGCGTCAGTGAGTGGTCTGGCGATGTGTGGCTGGATAAGCTGCCTCAACAGCCAGTGTCCCGATCAGCTAATACTGCAGGTGACGCGAATCAACGCGTACTTCGCGGCGGCTCCTGGAACGGCAAAGCAACTGATGTTCGCGTATCAGCACGTAAAAAAGCGCCCAGAGCCAGCCGTGCATCCATCACCGGCTTTCGTGTTGTGATTGAAGAAGCCGTTCAGGCGCAAAAATAGCCACCCTTACGGCCAGAATGCCACTAACTGGTTACACCTTTTATTAATCAATAGCTTAAGGCAATCAACTGACAGGATGTCGCCAGTTGCCCGTTAACATTGCCCGACCAAAAAACAACGAATTAATTTCGTTTATTTGTCAAATTCGTGTTTTTACGTTCGTTACTCCAGTTGAACGAGGCAAAAGACCTCAGAACACAATTTAATTCTGGAGAAAATCATGACTCACGCTATTCGTAAAACATTTGTCGCCGCAACCGTACTTTCGTCGATTGCATTAAACCCCGCTAACGTTTTTGCTCAATCTCGGATTGTTGGTGGTGTTGATGTGGATATCGAGCGAGTTCCCGCTACAGTGGCGCTCATTGACGCGCAGAATTATGAGAGTTCAGGGTCTGCGTACAGGTCTCAGTTTTGCGGAGGTACACTGATAGCATCAAACTGGGTACTCACCGCCGCACATTGTGTTCAAGATATTGACGGCAATATCGACAGACCAGAATCAATTTTAGTTATGGCCGGTTCAACTGATCTGAACAACTTAATGACCAGCGCCGTTTCGGTGAGTCGCATAATCCCACATGCGGATTTCAGAAACGTTGCTTTCGGAGATGACATAGCACTTCTGGAACTAGCTACTGCAGCTCCCTCTATCCCTGCAAGCATTGCTGGCTATTCAGCTACTTCAGGCAACGAAGCTGTCATTGCTGGCTGGGGTTTACTGGAAGATGCTGGTGACACAACAGACTATAAAAGATCACCTATCTTACAAGGCGCTGTGGTTTTAATTCAACCGGACGCAGTTTGTGCAGCATTGGGTGATCTCTATGATTACTTTATCCCTGAAACACAAATGTGTGCAGGCTACGCAAGCGGTGGTATCGATACCTGCCAGGGTGATAGCGGCGGCCCAATCTACACAGTAAGCGACGAAAGCCAGCTCGTGCTTTCTGGCGTAACCAGCTGGGGGGATGGATGCGCCGAGGAAAGTAAACCTGGAATCTATACAGACGTTGCAGTTTATGTCCCCTGGATACTGGAAAAAACTGGCTCGCAGCAACAGCAACAGCAACAGCAACAGCAACAGCAACAACAACAACAACAACAACAACAACAACAACAACAGTCTGATGGACTGACGCCGAACGGTACTGCCGATGACTCGACTGGTCGAGCCTCATTTGGTGGCGGCGGTAGCATAGGCTTTATACTATTACCACTGATGCTGCTTCTAAGTATGCGCCGTCGTACACCGTCGGTTAAAGTAAACTGAGCCACGATGAACAACACGGCCACCAAATGCTAAGCCGGTGGCCGTGTAGACATTAAGTTAAGTAAACGACACATCACCAAGAAACATCAATCAGAAAGGTAAAGAGTCCAAATCTAATGCAACACCTAAACACAACCATTCTTGGCGGCACACTACTGGCAGCAGCTGTGTTTTGCACCAGTGCCACAGCCAGCCAACATGCGTTGCTAATTGGTGTATCCGACTATAAGGATAAGCGCATTGTTGATTTGGAAGGCCCTGTCAACGATGTATCAGCGCTGCAAACCGTCCTGACAAAACACTGGGGAATTGACGATCGCAACATAACGGCTTTGGTCGACCAGAACGCTACCGAAAAAAATATAAAGTCTGCATTTAAAGATTTGGAAACAAACACAAAACCAGGCGATGACATCATCGTCTATTTTTCAGGTCACGGCACCAGCGTAAAAGACCCTGATTTTGGTGCTCTGTTAAACCTGCCCGATACCTCCGGCGCGCTTGTAACACACGATTTTGATGCGGCAAAGCACGTAGCAAAAATCAGTGCGGGCCAGGCACTTGGTGCGGAGGATGACGGCTTATTGATTGGTCGATACGAAATCAAGCCATTGCTGCAAAACCTAAGTCAAGACAAAACCGTACTGGTTATTTTTGATTCGTGTTTCAGTGGCAACGCGGTGCGAGGTAACGAATCACCTTACGCTCCAAAAAATACCCGGCTGCTTAACCTTGTACTGGGTTCTGAATCTGAGCCAGCTATACGCACCGGCATTAGCGGCGCGTCTCGTTGCCTTAATTGTGCATCAGAACAGGACGATAGCAAGTTGTTTGACTACGAAAACGTGGTGTACTTTGGCGCTGCAGCTGATAATCAAAAAGCCGTTGATCTTACCCAGGCTGAAATTGATGCAGGCCAAGCCAATACGTTTGACAACAAACCACACGGTGGGTTTTCTGATGCCCTGTTGCGTGTGTTATCCACTAAAAAAGTCAGCACAGATAATCAACTAAGCTATCACCAAATCTTTAATCTGCTGGTAGGCACTTTTAATGTCAACTGTGCACACTGCGCACACAACCCGGTGCTGCTTCCTATCAGAGACAGTGCTGCACTATCGAAATCGTTTATGTCACGCAGCTCAACAGCGCCAGTTGCATCGGCGTTGGAAGCGTCCGAAGATCTGTTTATTCAGACAGAAAATTTAAAACTTGCCCTCAGTGAAAAGTTGCAGAAAATAAATCGTGTCTCTGTCAGCACTCGTAAAATAGACATCAAACTCACAGCCAAAGGAGATTCCATAGAAGCACTTTCGGCTAGCGGACAGCTTATATCCAACCTGCCCGCACATTGGAACGAACAACAAATTGGTGAATGGGTTGAAGCACAATCCTGGCTCAAACACCGCCAGCGCCGAGATGCTGAAAAAAGTCAGGGCCATATAAAGGCAACGTTTCGAAGCCCACTGACCAATCCGGTGGCCTTCGCTGGAGAGACAGTCTATTTCAATGTCTCACTCGAAAAGCCAGCCAAACTGGTTGTGCTGTTGACCAATTCATTGGGAAAGATAAACGTGCTTTTCCCGGCAAATAAAGCCGAGTCTCAACACGTGTTCGAGTCAAACAAAACATTTAATTTCCCACAGGGCAGCGATTTCAATTTTAGTGTTGTCGAGCCCTGGGGTACCGATCAGGTCAGCTTTTACGCGCTTCCTGCCGAATCACATTTGAGCGAATCAATACTACCGCTGGCGCAAATGGCAGGCTTTGATCACAAACAATCAGCGCTGAGCGCTTTTACAGCCGGATTAGACGCAACAGACTCGACATTCAGCGCGGCGCACGTGCGTTTTCATGCAACCCGATAACGCGACTAGCATTAGTATTTCTAAAATGAAGCCGATTCACACTATAATTTGTGCAGCAAGAGAGCACTTAACCAAGGTCAAGCTATGAGCAGCTCTGAACGACTAAGCGACAACGAGGTAGCATTTGCCGCTATAAACCTGTTTGCCAATGAACCCAATGGCACGCAACCCGATTTGCAGGACATCGAGGACTGGCACAACGGTTTGCTAAGCGAGAATCGTGCTGAGGAAGTACTTAGCCACGTGGCCAACAATGGTGAATGTTTTCAAATGTGGCGCGACATCTGTGAAGCCGAACAATGGCTTGCGGATAATCCACTGGAGCAAGAGGCCCTTTCGACAACTCAGGAAGCCGCCTACAGCGCAGGTCAAACAGACGCAAAACCTTCCCCACTAAATTTGATGAGCTGGCTCAGACGCGCCAGGAAAGCATGGTCTGAACGCCCTCTTCCAGCTATTGGTGGCGCAGTCGCGGCTACAGTATTGGCCGTGCTCATTGTGCCAAAATTAGTTACCAGCCCGACCAGCGGTGCAGACATGGTTCATGCAGGACTCGAGCAATACAGTGCTTTAGGAGCACCATTGCCAGCCGACGCGATGCAGGCGCGCGCTACCCGCTCGCTCGCTGGTGTGCTTGGCAATGTCTCTGATGAGGCAGTCGAAAAACACCAGCTGAGCCTGGGTATGCGACAAGGCTTTGATGCACTGAATGTTGATGACCCTGGCCAGTGGACCCTCTGGTACGACTCACTGGAAACCGATGCAATCGATTGTGCAAGCGCGGCCAACGCGGAGCTTTGCCAGGCGGTATCAACGGATGCCGCGACCATAGGCCAATGGGCGCTGGTTAATCATCTGGCTTGCCAAAATGCCGATGCTCTGCCAGATGGCTTTGTTGCCGAGCAAACCGATGCGCTAACAACATTGAGTGAGCTCGATTCATTGAAGCAAAGTGCCCTGATCGGCCCGAGCTTGAGCTCAGTGACAGAGACAGGCCATGCAAAATTATGCACTACAGCCAATACGTTAATGCTTCAGGCCGTCAATTAAGGCGGCATTGAAGTTGATTCTGTAAAAGCCAGACAAATTGAATGCTGTTACACTCTACTAAGTTGCTGTAAATCAAGGCGGTTCCAGTGATTATCGCCAGTATAAAGTTACCGCCAATAAAAATGACCGCTTGAAAAAAGTATGAGTGATGAGACCGACAATCCAACACTGATTAAACAACAGCGGTTGGAAAACCTGTATTCCTCTCGTTGGAAAAACAAACTCAGTGAATACACTGAGCGCAAGTACTACAACTTTCGAAACTGGGAGGCGTGGTTTGAAGATGCGCATCAAAATTTAGCACTGAAAATAGATAAACTCCCTGCCGATCGACACATAACTGATGCGTTTATTTTCGCAGTATACAAAAACGAACTGACGTCTGTTGTTCGCAAAGAACAAGGCTATCCAAGGCCTCGCAAATGGTTGCTTGAATTAAGCGATATAGGTCAGAATCTGTTCGAGTGGATGTGCTTACAAAAACTATCACGCACCGACATTCTGGCTAACGCTCAAAAACAGTCGGCCTCGATCGCACAGACTCCGGCCAGCGAAGTGCAGACAGCTGAATTTAAAAAAATGATCGAAAAAATTCTCGACATGATGTTGCAGAAGCAAGAATGTGCAGGCGTTCGACCTGCACAAGTCGATGATGACTCCTCTGAAATAATGGAATTACAATCAGCCCAGCCAGGCACTGATGAAGAAGCCGACTTGGAAAAACTGCGCCTGGTACTGCAACTACTGATTGGCGATACCGACTCAATGACTCAATACATGGGTGACGGTGCTATTGGGAAACTCAACATAATGCGAGAAGCAATACAGAAAAATCCTCTGTTGGAGAATACAGATACATTAATTTTGCGTTGTTATTACTTTCAGGGAATGTCCCAAAATGATATTGCCAAAATGATCAAGCAGCCATTGCAAAAAGTCGTTAGACGACGAGAGGCTGCTATTAAACGCCTGCGCGAATTTATGGAATCACAAGGTCTGGACCGCCAGTCTTTGTTGTAGGTTCTGGTCGGCTAACTTGTTTAGCCAACCTATTTAGCCTGCTTGTTCAACTAACTTGTTTGGCCAACCTGTTAGCTCAGAAATGGATTAGAAGGGCCTGACTACCACTAAAATGGTAATTAAGATTAGCGCAATAAAAGGCAGCTCGTTGGCCAGCTTGAGTTTTCCTGCGGTGATAGTCGCTGTGCCATTGTCCACGGCTTTACCGGTTTTAACATAAAAGCCATGCAAACCGGTTACCAGCACTACCAGTACTAACTTGACCCACATCCAGCCGAACGAAAAAACCGATGCGTTCATGCTAACCAGACCAATACCCAAAACCCATACTGCAATCAGGCTTGGTGTCATGATCACCCGTCGCAACCGCGCCGAGGCGTCACGCATAGTGTTAAACAATTCACCATCGGGCTGCGCGTTAAGTTGATGAATTTTATAACGCGGGTACACTAACAAACTGGCCATCCAGGCCACGACGAAAATAATATGTGCGGCTTTTAACCAAAGGTACATAGTATTGCCCTACTCGTTAACAAACGTGCGTGAAGACTGAATAGTACACTGTTGGCTGACCAATTGACTATACAACCGAAGAGATGCTATCGATGGCTATGCTCTCAAAGCCTTTGACACAAAAGTTAGGAGACTACTACACAGGAAAAGCTTCCGAGTCTCTGGCAGATTCAACTATGCTGCAGGCTGCGCGCATGCGCCGACGCCAACTCAGTAGAATGACCAAAGCCTACGATCGGCCCACCGCGAAAACCCGCTTACCCGACACCAACTACGCTATCAGCCGCAAAGTTGACGGCGAATTTACCTGTCTGTTTTATAAAGACGGCGAAGTCATCACCTTAAACCCTGGTGGCACAATCAGAGCCGGCGCACCATTCCATAAAGAAGCTGCAGAGATTTTAAGTCAGGCAGGCATCAAAGAGGCCATGTTCGGTGGCGAATTACACGTGCGACACGACAACAAACAACGCGAACTGGTACACGACGTGGTGCGGGTTGCCCGAGCACCAGATTCTCAAGATGCGATCGATAGCCTGTGTTTTGCTGTTTTCAATGTTTACAACATAGACGGCCAAGACTTATCCATGCACTACGACCAGGCCATAGAAAAAGTGCAATCGCTATTCGGGCAAGGCATTCGAGTATTTGCCGTCGAAACGCAGGTGGGAGACCGAGCCAAGGCGCTTGATTTGTTTGATACCTGGGTTGTTGAAGAAGGCTCTGAAGGTATTGTTTTGCGTAGCGACAGCGCCGGTGTTTTTAAAGTCAAACCACGCCATTCTATCGACTTGGCAGTGTTGGGCTACTCTGAAGGCGCAGATGATCGCGCCGGGATGTTGCACAGCATGTTAATCGGCGTGGTACGCGATGAGCAACATGCTCATATTGTTGGTCGAGTTGGCGGTGGTTATTCAGATGAACAACGTACCGAACTATTAAAACAACTCAATACGATGAACGTCGAAAGTGACTATGCAGAAGTAAATTCAGACAGGGTTGCTTATCGGATGATAAAACCTGGTTTGGTTGCTGAAATATCCTGTTTGGATATTATCTCTTCCACATCGCATGGCAGCGCAATCGATCGCATGGTGATCGAATGGGATGAAAAAAACGCGAGCTGGAAAGGCATTCGTCGATTGCCGCTGTGCAGCATCATATCCCCACAGTTTGTTCGGCTGCGAGACGATAAGACCTTTTCCAGCGACGACGCAGGCTTAGAACAACTTGCCGATATCGTGGCCATACCATCCACTGAGCACGGCAAACTGGATACATTAAATCTGCCACAAAGCACAGTCATGGAGCGCTCAGTTGCCACAAAAACGCTCAAAGGTGCCACGATGGTGAGAAAACTCATTGTCTGGCAAACCAATAAACACGAAGCATCAAGAGACTTCCCGGCTTTTGTACTGCACTTGACCGACTACAGTCCAAACCGCAAAGAACCTTTAAACCACGAAATTTGCGTCAGTGACTCTGAATCACAAATACGCGAACTGTTTGCAGACTGGAAAAAGCAATACTACAAGCGCGGTTGGAAAGAACAGTAAGTCATCATGCGTATTTTAAGTTGGAATATTTTGCAAGGCGGTGGCAAACGGGCCGTGGAAATCGCCGATGTCATTGTCGATACAAAGGCTGACATAGTATTGCTGCAAGAATTCAGAAACGGCAGTGGCGCCCCACCTATATTGGAAGCACTTGAATCCATGGGCCTTGATCAGATGCACAAAGCTGATAGCGCGGCGCGCAAGAATACCGTCATGATTGCCAGTCGTCACCCTATAACAGTGTCAGCCTTTTGGGACAGCAAGCTGGATGAGGAGCTGGATAGCGACTTATTGTTAAACGCTGAAGTCAGCTGCAAATCGAGCGATTTGCACTGTGACGAATTCAACTTATTCGTCGGGCATCTACCGCAAAAGAAAAAACAAATGCCTTACCTTGATGCCTTATACCAATTAGATTTGGCGACGCTCGACAACGCCATGATCATCGGTGACTTAAATTGCGGTATTCCGTTTGAAGACTCTGACACCAAGAGCTTTGACAACACCCATGTATTTCAATCCATACTCGCCAAAGGCTGGGTAGACAGTTGGCGAAGCCGCAACCAAGACAAGAAAGAATTTAGCTGGGTAAGCTCTCGCGGTAATGGTTACCGTTACGACCACAGCCTAAGCAGTCCAAGCATAGATAGCAGAATCCAGTCTATTCACTACCTGCACGGCCCCAGAGAAAGTGGCCTGTCCGATCACAGCGCCCTACTCATCGACCTGCAAAATTAAAGGGGACGAAATTAAAGGGGACGGAGGGATTTATTATTGTCCACACGAAGTGTGTGGACAATAATAAATCCCTCCGTCCCCTTTAATGCATGATCTCGAGTGTAATTACGGTGAAAAAAACGCCCTTTGAAGGGCGTTTTTTTATCATCGCTTAAGCGTAAAGCCTTAAGACTTATTTCGCTCTTGCGCTTCTTTAATAACTACTTCAGCAACCGTTTTTGGACACGGCATGTAGTGCGAGAATTCCATAGAGAACTGGCCGCGACCAGATGTCATGGTTCGCAGGTCACCGATGTAACCAAACATCTCTGATAATGGCACGTCCGCTTTAATCCGCACACCAGTAGGTCCTGCTTGCTGGTCTTTAATCATGCCACGACGACGATTCAAGTCACCAATGACGTCACCAACATGGTCGTCAGGCGTGAACACATCAACATGCATAACCGGTTCAATCAACTGCGGACCCGCTTTAGGTATGGATTGTCGATAGGCAGCTTTCGCAGCAATCTCAAATGCCATTGCAGATGAATCAACTGCGTGAAACGCACCGTCCATTAGTGTGACTTTAAAATCCAGACATGGATAACCCGCCAGCACACCCTCATCCATGCTGTTCTTAAAGCCCTTCTCCACAGCCGGCCAGTATTCACGAGGAACATTACCACCGGTGACTTTCGATTCGAATTCAAACCCGGTTCCAGGCTCACCCGGCGTGATGACATAATCGATACGACCGAATTGACCAGAACCACCCGACTGCTTCTTGTGGGTGTAGGTGTCTTCCATTTCCTGGGTGATAGTTTCGCGATAAGCCACCTGCGGCTTGCCGACTTCAACTTCAACACCGTGCGTACGATTCAAAATATCGATTTTGATATCCAAGTGCAATTCACCCATTCCCATAAGAATGGTTTCGCCGCTGTCTTCGTCTGTTTCAACTCGAAACGACGGGTCTTCAGCAATCATTTTACCTAACGCTACGCCCATCTTTTCCGAACCACCTTTGTCCTTTGGTGAGACAGCAATAGAAATAACCGGATCAGGGAAAACCATCGGTTCCAACGTGGCCGGGTTTTTCGCATCTGCCAAAGTGTGTCCGGTTTGAACGTTCTTCATACCTAACACAGCAACAATATCGCCCGCTGTTGCAGATTCAAGCTCGACACGGTCGTCGGCGTGCATTTCTACGATACGACCAATACGTTCGTTTTTACCGGTAAAGGTATTAATAACGGTATCGCCTTTATTCAGCGTTCCCGAATAGACACGCAAAAAGGTCAAAGCGCCAAAACGATCGTCCATAATTTTGAACGCCAACGCCCGCATTGGTTTAGCAGGATCAACAATCGCAAAGTTACCGGTCTCGTTACCTTCCAAGTCCATCTCGGGCTGTGGTTTAACTTCAGTCGGATCAGGCAGGTAATCAACAACGCCATTCAGTACGTTTTGAACACCCTTGTTTTTGAACGCCGAACCACAAAATGTCGGGAAGAAATCCAAAGCAATTGTGCCTTTACGAATGCACTTTTTCAGTGTTGCTACATCAGGGATAACACCGTCAAAGTATTTTTCCATCGCAGCATCGTCTTGCTCCAGCGCTGTCTCAACCAGCTTTTCACGCCACTCAGCAGCCAGCTCGACCATGTCAGCCGGGATGTCTTCAACTTTAAACGCTTCGGGGTTTCCGGAGTCGTCCCAGATGTAAGCTTTTTCTTCAAGCAGATCGACTACACCTACGAAGTCGTCCTCGGTACCAATAGGTAATGTCATGGCAACGGTGCGAGCACCCAGTACCTTCTCGACTTGCTCAACGACGCGATAAAAATCAGCGCCCATGCGATCAAGCTTATTAACGAAAATAATACGAGCAACTTCTGATTCGTTTGCATAACGCCAGTTAGTTTCTGATTGTGGCTCAACGCCACCAGACCCACAAAACACACCAACGCCGCCGTCAAGTACCTTCAGGGAACGGTATACCTCAATGGTGAAATCCACGTGTCCTGGAGTATCGATGATGTTTAAACGGTGGTTATCCCACTCACAACTGGTCGCAGCAGACTGGATGGTGATACCACGCTCCTGCTCCTGCTCCATAAAATCAGTAGTCGCTTCACCGTCATGGACTTCTCCAGTCTTGTGAATTTTGCCGGTCAGCTTGAGAATCCGCTCGGTTGTAGTGGTCTTGCCCGCATCAACGTGGGCGAAGATGCCAATGTTGCGGTAGTTCGAAAGGTCAGTCATGTCGATACTCACGGAAAAATTAGATAAACGTCAGGCAATATGGTGTCGGACGGCCCATAATTAAAGACGTCTGCACGAAATTGAAAGCCGTCGGCGGTAAACCGGCAATTGTATCCAAAAACAAGGCCATCGGGTGAGAACTTGAGCATATGAATGATGAACCAGACCCGAACACGGGAGAATCAACATCAGGCATGGGTAAATGGATGATCATCGCCCTTTGGATATTGATGTTGGGCTTTGGGACTTTTTTTGCTCAAAAGTGGTTAGACAAACGAGCCCGCGGCCAAATACCAGTCAACATATCCAGCCCGAATGGCAAAATCAGCGTCCAGCTGGAATCTGACGGGCTAGGTCACTATATTGTGGAAGGCCTGGTTAACGGCGAACCCGTCACATTTTTGGTCGACACAGGTGCCTCAGGGGTCAGCATCCCTGGAAATGTTGCAAAAAAACTGGCTTTAAAGCCCGGTTACTCCTATCCAGTGGCCACTGCAAACGGCACAATTAATGTCAGAGGAACTACAATTAATGAGTTGGCGATCGGCAATCTGTCGTTGCAGAACGTCGAGGCCAGCATTAACTCGTCCATGAATGGGGACGTGGGTTTGCTCGGAATGACTTTTTTGCGTCATTTTGAGCTTGTCCAGAGGGATGGATTGCTAACAATACGCGAACCATAAGCAGTGGATGTCGAAAGCGGATATCCAATAAGCGTCATGACACCGGAACCATTCTCTTTAATCTGGCTCTTATATGGTGTTGTTGTAACCGCTCTTGGCTGTATTTTTGAACTGAGTTGTAGCGCAAGCCCTTGTTGGCATTGTAAAATTAGCTAAACGCGCTGTTAAAGCGCTGGTCTAAATGCAGGATCTTAAAGCGGCATAGTATGCACATCACTGTTCTCATCATCATTACTTATATTGCGTGCTGTTTGCGCGTCGGTGCTGCGCCCTGGAAGTTCTTCCAACTCAATGCCCGCTATTTTTCAAAAGATCAGGGTATTTTTTCAAAACTCAGAATCGACGCTCTGATACCTGATCGGTGGCGTTTGTATCAAGTGCCTGACGACCCGATGCTGGCGCCAGAGCGCTACCCTGTTTTCCTTAAGCCCGAATGGGGACAAAATGCTCACGGCATTGAGCGTGCGGACAACTTTGAAACACTACAGAACATTCGTCAAAGGCTGCAACAGAACGATAACGAGCAAAAATACATCCTGCAAGAAGGCGCGCCCGGGAAGCGTGAGTTCGAAATTTTCAGTATAGATATTAGTAAAAGCGACAATCAGCATGACGTTGTCACAGTGACAGAGGCGGTCAACAGCACTGAGAGCTTCCCGATCAATAGCAAGTACAACCAGAACACAAGTTACGTCGATATCTCTTCATCGTTCTCATCTGATCAACTTTCAGTACTCAGTGGTTATCTGGATGAAGTTGGCCAATTTGCCATTTCGCGCATGAGTGTCAGATCCGATTCAATTGAAACTCTGGTGGCCGGGCAATTTCACGTTATCGAAGTCAACCTGTTCCTGCCTATGCCTATTAATTTGTTGGACAGCAGCTACAGCTGGAGCGTTCGTTATCATTTTATCCGACGCTCTATGTTGAAATTGGCGCTTGCAACCAAGGCCATAAAGCCAGTCGAAAAACCCCCTGCTATCTTCACTAGAATGATGCTTTACGGTCGTCGTAAAAGCGCACCTGTCAAAAGTCTCAACAAACTGGCTACACGACGCAGCTTTCTGTGACCAGCATCAAAACACTGATCTATCAATGGATCAGCAAAAAGTACATGGATGGCTGTAGTAATCATAATTCTTTGCAAGTACGCAGAAACTCTCGCTCCAAAGAGCAAGCTCGCGCCATGTTTGCCAAACACAACGTGCCGCATGCTGCCGGACAAATATTTCTAAACCCATTTACCGCTCACAAATTTGCGAAGCAACACGGCTTTCCATTGGTCATAAAGCCGAATGTCAGCGGATTTTCCCGAGGCTCTCATTTTCCTATCACGAACAACAAGGAACTATGGAAAGCCGCGCTGATGGTTAAAGTTTGGTGGCCCACCAGCGTTGTGGAGCAGTATTTATCAGGCGCGAACTATCGGGTTTTGGCCACGCAAGACAAAATTGTATCCATCATTCGTCGCTACCCACCTTTCGTTGATGGTAACGGCGTGGATAGCATCAGCGTATTAATAGACTCAGAAAATGCAACGCGTCAACAGATGCAATTACACCCAACCATCTACCCGATTAAAAAGTCTCCGGCTGTAAAAAGTTATCTGGCCAAACAACAGCTCTCTTTTGATTCGGTGCCAGGTAAAGATGAGCGTATCCATCTTTTTAACCGCATTGCATTAGCGCCAGGCGGCATTGTTGAAGCTATTGACCAAAACGAAGTGCCGGAAATTAACAAGACATTGTTCTGTGATGTGGTCAAACAATTTGATGCCAACTTGTTTGGTATCGATGTCATTTTAGAAGACGGTATAGAACAAGATTACACAACCCAAAAGTGTATTTTTCTGGAAGTCAATTCCCGTCCCTACACTCGCATGCATGAAAAGCCACGCTTCGGAAAAAAAGATGACCTGGCTCCCTTCTATGCGTACATGGACAGCCTTGGCATAGCCGATACCGATACGTTTTAATTCTTGTTGGAAAACCATCGACAAACCACTCTGTTCTATCAGTTTCTTGGTAGTCACTCGCTGTTAATCGGCCTTTTGCCGTTCTACCTTCCGGTTTATCTGTGGGGTGTCGGTTTAAATCTGGCGCACATCACCTTATTAATCGGTATTTCTGGCCTGAGTTTTTGTGCAGCGTTGAGCGCATGGCAGCCACTAAGTCGCAGGCTCTCTTTGAAGCGACTAATGTGCATTACCTTTATTCTTGAATTGCTGCTGGTAGCGAGCACTTTTTTTGCAAGCGAAGCCTGGTATGCGGTCGCGTCGTTAGGTATCGCTAATGGCTTATACAACGGCTTTTTCTGGACAACACAGCGTACCCTGTTCTTGCAATTGCTTGGTGCTAACGACACGGGAAGACGTTTCGGCAACTTTCAGATATTTGTCACCGTATTTCTAAAAATCGGTATCTTAATCGGAGGTTGGTCACTCGATGCGGGCGGCTTGCCGTGGTTGCTGATGCTTTCAGCCGTGATTGGTGGATTGTCGAGTCTGTGGTTTTTGCTTAAAGCCAACAGCAATTCATTACATGACCACTCGTCCAATGGCAATGCGACCGATGACTATGCGTCCAATGACAGTGCGATCAATGACTATGAGAGCAGTGCAACTAGTGAGGGCGGCAATCCGAGCATTGGTCTGAATCAGGCGCTGGCTTACAAAGATAAGCATCACTCCAGACCAGTTTTTATAGTCGATGGATTTTTCCTGTTTTTAGAAAGCCACTACTGGACGCTGTCTCTGTTTATGCTGGCGGAGGAAAACTATGCCAAATTCGGTGTCATTGTTGTACTGCTTGCCTTGATTTTTGCATTATTATTTTTTCTGATTAAAAACACCATAGACACGTATGCTGTAGGCTTGGTGTTTCGCATCGCCGTATTGCTATATGCACTCTCCTGGGTACTGCGTTGCTTCGTTAGTAACGAACTTCGCTCTAGTATTTTGCTGTTATTGCTGCTGGTCATTACTTTTTGTTCGTCATTTTTTCGACTGGCTTTTAATAAGCGCTTTTTCGATATTGCCGCTGCCAACAATGGGGTTGGATACTTGTTAATGAAAAGTTATCAATCCCAATTCGTCCTGGGTTGCGGGTTTATATTTATCTCGTTCGTGTTGTGGCTTACAGGCTCAACCAGCCTTGACGCCCTGACACCAATGTACCTGGCTGCTGCCGCCCTGTCGTTCGTGTATTTGCTGTATCGATTAAACACGTCGGCAAACAGATAAGTACTTTGCGTTGCATTTGAAGACATGACCACTGCACACCATATCTCACAACCACAAATCACAATCCACAACCACGTATCGCCACTCACCACCACACATCACAACTATACGTTAGGACTACACATCACGAATACAAATGGCTACCGCACAACAAGCACCACAAAATCAGTACCAAACAACCATTGATTAAATGCCCCACTCTGGAAGCTCGCTTAACACGCATGAGGTGCAGGCATTTTCCATGCTATAATTTTCTCGAAAGCGAGACACTACATGGTTGAATCAAGCACTACTCCCCCGGCTTTCACTGCACAAACCTTTACAGACGCAGCCACAGCAGTTGATCGTCTAATAGAAATCTATGATCGTAATACGCGTTTTCTACGATCTGCTTTTGATCAATACTTGAAAGGGTCGCTACCCCAGGGCAAACACCGCGCTTACTACCCTGAAATTCGATTCCAAAACGAGTCTTACGCACGCGTCGATTCGCGCTTGTCTTACGGACATGTCGATCAACCAGGCGTCTATTCCACGACTATCACGCAGCCGGAACTATTTCGCGGCTACCTGAAGCATCAGCTCGAGTTGCTGATTAAAAACCACGCCCTACCTGTTGAAATTGGCGAGTCAACTATTCCTATTCCATTGCATTTTGCGCTTGTTGCAGGCGCACCGGTAGCTGCTGATAACAACACCGACATGAGTGCAGCCTTGCGCGATGCATTCGACGTTCCCGATATTGCCCACGTCAATGACTACATCGTTAATGGTACTTACGAGCCAGCCCACGGGGTCGCAATACCCTTGTCGCCGTTTCCAGCACAACGTGTTGACTACTCACTGCACCGGCTTGTCCATTATTCGGCAACCAAGACTGAGTACTTTCAAAACTATGTGCTGTTTACCAACTACCAATTCTATATTGACGAATTCTGTCGAATGGCCAAAAACCTGATGGCTTCAGAAGACAGTGTGTATTCAGCCTTTGTAGAACCTGGCAATGTGATTACTTATGCAGGTAGCACCCATCCCGAAGGCATGCTACCAGCACAGCTGCCACAAATGCCCGCCTATCACCTTGTTGGACCCAAAGGTCGAGGCATCACCATGATTAACATCGGGGTGGGGCCATCAAATGCCAAAACGATTACTGATCACGTTGCCGTACTGAGACCACATGCCTGGTTAATGCTTGGACATTGCGCTGGTTTACGTAGCTCACAAGCACTGGGCGATTACGTATTGGCACACGCTTATGTGCGTGAAGATAAGGTGTTAGACAACGATATACCAGTTTGGGTGCCTATCCCGGCATTAGCAGAGATTCAACAAGCGCTTGAGTCAGCCGTGGCTGAGGTAACCGGTTTGGACGGCCTGGACTTAAAACGCATTATGCGAACGGGCACAGTGGCATCAGTGGATAATCGTAATTGGGAATTGCAAGATCAACGTGAACCGGTAAGGCGATTGTCTCAGTCCCGCGCCATTGCTCTGGATATGGAGTCAGCCACCATCGCAGCAAATGGATTTCGGCTTCGCGTACCGTACGGCACTTTACTGTGTGTCTCCGATAAACCGTTGCAGGGCGAATTAAAACTGCCTGGTATGGCATCCAAATTTTATACAGAGCAAGTAGCGCAACATTTGCAGATAGGCATGCTCGCGCTGGAAAAACTCTCTAGTATGAAACCTGAACGTCTTCACTCCAGAAAATTACGCAGCTTCTTCGAAACCGCCTTCCAGTAAAAATTAATGGGGACGGAGGGATTTGTTTTTGTCCAATAGGGTCAGGTCTTTGATTTTGAAAGCAAGTCCAATAGGGTCAGGTCTTTGATTTTGTGCCCAATAGGGTCAGGTCTTTGATTTTGAATGGATCAGAGCCAACATGATGACCATAATTTAAATTGAAACTTACGTTCGTTATGATGGCTATAACGCATTCAAAATCAAAGACCTGACCCTATTGGACTATTGAATCAAAAACAAATCCCTTCGTCCCCATTAAGTAGCTCACAATAAGCGATTGGTCAGTGCCAGATACACCGCATCAACGAACGATCGACCCAAAGTAATGGAACGTTCAGGTGACCAACCTACATCTGTCTGCGGTCGATTAGCGTTGTCTTTAAACGGCATCTCTAGTGTGTAAGCAGGACAACCGTAAGTGTGCGCCACGCTGTTACTGCAAAAACTTAGGTTTGCGCTGTTGGGTGAATTTCGGGTATACCCGCGCTCTGTTTGAAAATCCGGGTTTATAGAAGCCAAGGTGCGTTTAAATGCGATTAGCTGCTGGTCACGCTCATCACTCCAGTTAGCAACGCCTTCGGTGCCAGCAATAAAATTATATGGGAGGGCTTCGTCACCGTGGATATCCAGACACATATCTACACCGGTTTCACGCATGTGTTGTTGTACCATATACACTTCCGGACTACGCTCCATGCTGGGCTCTGCCCACTCCCGGTTTAAATTTGCACCACACGCATTGGTGCGCAAGTGACCTCGATATGAACCATCCGGGTTCATGTTAGGTACAACATAAATGTCAGCGATATCACGCAGCGCAAGACTGGTCGCATCATTGGTATCGAGTAGCCTGTCCAACCACCCTTCCATCCACCACGACGCCATGGTTTCACCTGGATGTTGGCGGCCAATAGCCCAAATACTGGCACGGTCGGTTGTACCGATACTTTGTTCCACCGGTCTCAAATGAAGGCAATCCAAATCGCGACCATCCAATGTTTGACCCAACGTTATAAGGGACACTGCAGGCGCGTTTGCGCAATGCGCAAGCAACCTATGCAATCGTTCGAGCGTGTACGGTGCAAAGTACGCAAAATAAATTGAGTCGTGTTCGGGCGTGATGGACCATGTTAATGTTTTATTGTCATACTGACTTGGCGTGCGATACCAATCAATTAGATTGTGAGACGTAACCACGTCAAAGTTCTCCCAACCTGCCGGATACGTTGTCTGCGATGCATTCTCGATAACAAATCGACACGGCATGTCACGTGCCCCAGTTACTCTGAAATAAAACCATTGCAGAAACTCACTCTGATTATCAGGCTGAATATTAAGCCTGATATTGCCCGCCTCATCGCAGGCCAACACATCAATATTGCCACCATCAAACTGCGCATTGATTGCTATGCTCATTTGCTCACTCAACTTATATATAGAATTAAAGGGGACGGAGGGATTTATTTTTGAACAATAGGGTCATGATCAATGGGGTCAGGTCTTTGATTATGAATGCATCAGAGCCAACATGATGACCATAATTTTAATTGAAACTTACGTTCGTTATGATGGCTCTGATGCATTCAAAATCAAAGACCTGACCCCATTGATCATGTGACCCTATTGATCATGTGGCCCCATTGATCAAAAACAAATCCCTCCGTCCCCATTAATTTGTACGAAATACGGGCAAAAAAAAACCGCCCTCGCTAGAGGACGGTCTTTTTATAGCTGTGATGGCAAACAGCCGTCACATGGAAAAGACTAACTTAGTTACCGATTAGCACGTCATCAATCAAGTGAACGATTGTTGATGCTTCTTCGGTCATAAGATCAGGTGTAACGATCGCAGCACCACCGATTGTCAGCGCTTCTGCACCACCACCGGCGATCAATTGCATTGAACCGTCGTTCATGGTGATAGAACTACCACTAAGACCAGTTGCCTGAGTAGAGTCAACAGGCGCAGTTAAGTATATGTGCGTTTGCAAGTTTACAGTACCTGTAAATGCTGCAAGAGCTGCGTCAGTTGGCAAGAACACGGTCCAAGCATTGCCTGGATCATTCAGTGCTTGATCAAGACCACCGTTATCTTTCAGTGCCATCAAGGCGTTCAACCCACCAGCCTCTTCAACTATAGCTGTCAAAGTACCAGGTATGTAGCCACCAGGAGTTAGATCACCGCCAGTTGTATCACCATCGGTTGTGCCGTCACCATCGGTTGTGCCGTCACCATCAGTTGTGCCGTCACCATCGGTTGTGCCGTCACCATCAGTTGTGCCGTCACCATCAGTTGTGCCGTCACCATCAGTTGTGCCGTCGCCATCGGTTGTGCCGTCGCCATCTGTAGCAGTAGTAGTGCCGTCACCATCTGTGGCAGTGGTAGTACCGCTATCGGTAGTTGTTCCGCCGTCGTCGTCATCGTCACTTGAACAAGCGGCCATAGTTAATAAGCTTGCTGACAACAGTGCCATTCCAAGACTCTTTTTAATCATTCAGATATCCTCTTCGAAGTAAAAAAACTAACTTTAATGTTTATAGCTAAGAATCACCGCGAGCGAGCTTTCGCCGCACTCTCGTCAGTACATATTACCAAGCCATGGCTTAAGCCCAACAATGAGCTTATGGTCCGGGACTACGTGACAACTGCAGACCTTCCAGTGCACTTATCTAGCTTACCTATAAATGCACTCTTTTATCCATGCACTTTTTCGTCAGCACACTCATCAACACTGCACTCACCGCAAGTCCATTGAAGGCTCAACAAGAATACTCTTGAACCGACAACGAATATTACTGCAGAACACAAATAATTCAATGTGGTATTCGACATAATTGCCCAACAGCGAACAGACTATGCTTCGAACCACGTATAAACCTTTGTTTCGGTTACGATTATAGCAGTGCTGATATCTATTGCAATTGTGAAATTAACATTTAAAAAGCCACGCTATGTTAATTTTGAACAAGCGGACACTAAAAAATACCGCAATCGCCCTGCAGCAAGCGAAACCTACATGAATCGTAATGAGCCGTCCATCGCCAATGTGGAAAACACCTGTGCTTAAGTCAACCCACCAGCACATGGTATTGCGCTCTGGCTGCCGAGGTTCGACTTGAGCCTCAGGCTTGATCAGTATTTGGTCGAAAAAGGCTGGTTTGAAAGCCGAATGAAAGCCAGTGCCGCCATTAAGGCTGGACTGGTCACCGTCAATGGATTGACCACAAAGAAATCGTCCAGCAAAGTATCAGACAATTGCCGCATTGAAGCGCAGGCTGAGCACCCGTGGGTTTCGCGAGGGGGGCTGAAGCTGGACTTCGCTATTGCTCACTTCAACGTTGCTGTGTCGCAGCGAACTTGTCTAGATATAGGCGCATCAACCGGAGGATTTAGCCAAGTACTGCTTACCCACGGAGCTGCACAAGTGTACGCAGTGGATGTTGGGCAAAAACAGCTGCACTCTAGCTTGCAGAACGACCACAGAATAATCAGCATGGAAAAAACTGATGCCCGCAACCTACTGCACAATCAGTTTGACCCTCTACCCAATCTACTGGTTTGCGATGCCAGCTTTATTTCAGCGGCAAAAATACTGTCAGCACCCATGGCTTTGGTGGCCGGTGGTTCTGACATGATCACCCTGGTCAAACCACAATTTGAGGTTGGCCGGAAAAACATCGGTAAAGGCGGATTAGTGAAAAACGACGATGTTGCTTTGCAGGCTTTACAAGAAATTCAAATGTGGATTACCGATCAAGGATGGGAGGTTAAAAAATCAGCCACATCACCTGTTAGGGGTGGTGATGGCAACACAGAATATTTAGTGCACGCAATAAAAGCGTGAGCGTCGGGCATGCATTTGCGCTGAGCAGAATTTATCAGGGCTATTGTTTGCGAGGGCGCTTGTTTATCAGGGAAAAAAGTTAGCCATCCTTGGCCTATATAGCTCCTTGCTTCAATACCACTTGGAGGAGGTTTGGTGGGAAACACTTTATTTGTGTCTCCAATGATGTAATTATAGCTATATCGCCATGATTTACGTGTGAAATTGATGCAATTCACTGACGCCACATGTTCAGCAATCAACCACAACTAATCGACTGTTTAAAGAATAGTTTGCAACAAGCTGCTTTGCATCGCCATAGGGTGTTCTTAGTGTTAGCTGGCGATGCTGGTTTACAAGCCGACGCTGTTGTGGAAACGTTTAAACAAATCGCTTCAAATGTGAAGCCTGTCTCCATAATGCACGTACCTGATCGGCATAGCAACAGTGACGTTGCAGATCAAATAAATTCACTACTTGGAAGCGAACATCAATGCTTGGTTTTTGACGCCCATGTGCAATTTAATGAGCGCTTGTTTGCAGCCAGTGCAGCCACCGTCGTGGCAGGTGGTTTGTTTGTTTTAAATACACCAGCACTTGATAAGTGGTCACTCACCTGTGCAAATGAAACTAATGACAAGCATACAATCGATTCACCGACAAACCCTTCTCAGACAAACCTCTCTAATTCTCAGCATACGCCATCCGCATTTATTCAACGCTTCATCAATAAATTAACGCATGCGTCCTCACAGTGCTACCCAAACATATTACCGGTGGTACCGCACAGCGCAATGTTCATTGGCAGCACAAAAAAAAACGATCAAGAACAAATTAAAAACAAGCAGGATAAACACGATGGGTGGCGCTACGAACAACAGCACTTAATTCAACAATTGCAGACAGCGCTCAAGAGCAAAGGCTCCACTGTGGTTGTGGTTCAGGGAGATCGTGGCAGAGGCAAATCGGCATTGATAGGCCAGGCACTAGCAGATTCCGGATATTCAGCAGCCTCTATAAAACTGACTGCTAACCGTGTCAGCTCGTGTAAGGTCTTAAGAGCGCACGCTGGCAAGCATCTGGAGTTTGTGCCCGTAGATGTAGCACTACAAACTCGGCACGACTTGCTCATTGTAGAAGAAGCGGGGAGCTTGCCCATCGCTGTGTTGTTGCGTTTGATTAAACTGTCTAACAAAATTGTTTTTGCCACCACAGTGCAAGGCTATGAAGGCGCAGGCAGAGGATTTGCCATCCGTTTTGCCAAACACCTGGATGCCCTGCAAACAAATTGGTTGAAACTGACACCAAAAGAACCTGTTCGATGGTCCTCTGATGACCCTGTTGAAGCATTTGTTAATGATGCACTTATACTTGATGCAACGACACCATCATTATCTTTTGTAGCACTGGAAAATGCAGCGCATCAACAATCTCCAACTGAAATTTGCACCCCTGAAATTTCTAACCCCATAAATGCTAAACAATCGGTTTCCACTAACAACAATCTGAACCAGAGCTACTCTGACAGGTTAAACGCGAAAGACAGCAGAGTGCGATTAGTAAGCAAAGAACAATTGCTGAATGATGAAGCCATGCTACAGAGAATTTTTGGGTTATTAATTTCGGCTCACTACCAGACAACACCAAGCGATTTGCGACATATGTTAGATGAGCCGCAACTGCATGTGTACGCACAATTTTGCAAAGGCGTTATGACCGGTGCGGTTTTATTAGCGATTGAAGGCGAGATTGAGGTTGCACTTCATGAACCCATTATAAAAAAGCAGCGACGAATTCCAGACCAGATTCTTCCTCAAGTGTTTGCACAAGGCAGCGGACTACCGGCAGCTCTATCGGCAGCTTATGCTCGTATTGTTAGAATCGCGGTACACCCGGCACTCCACAGACAAGGGTTTGGGCGGCAATTTTTTACTCAGTTAAAAAATACACTAAGCGCTAGCACAATTTTAGGTGCAAGTTTTGGAGCGGACGAAGTCAGTTTGTCTTTCTGGTTATCATTGGGTTGCCGCCCTGTCCACTACGGATTTAAAACCAACCCACGAAGTGGACAAAAAGCCGTTTGTGTACTGTTCAATGAAGAGGCGCGAAATCGCCAGAACATAGAATTCGCCGCACATGTTTTGTATTTAAATGTTCAGGCACTCACGCGCGTAAGTCGTAATAGCGACCCAGTGCTGACACTGTTAAGTCAGGCAACACACGAATGTGATTCGAGTATTGGCGCCGATAAACTCTGCGCCAATAAACCCAGTGTTGCTGAATCGTGGGCGCTAATAAAGGACTATGTGAAGGCGTACAGAAGCTTTGCCGACACCGTCGGGCTACTAATAACTCACAACAAGATTGTCGCCCAGCCAAAAGTGTTTGAGCAGGTGCACGCGTTTTTGAACAATCTGGATAAGCTAACCCCTAAACAGCACCGGATAACAGATGCGGAACTGCGTCAAATTATTGCAAGTCAGTTTGGCTTATAATATAAATTGAGTTAGCATCAAGCCTTGTTTCGATTAGCGTCAAGCGCGGCTTTAAAAAAAGCAACTGTGCAGTTATTTAACTTATTTACGCGCCTGCAATAACATTTTTCATTCCATGCCTGCAACCATGCCGCCAAAAGACAGCGAACAAACAAACGCGATTGAATGGCCCACGATGCTTGTGATGCTGTTAACTTATGCATTTTGGTTGAGCTTAACGTGGTGGCATGCAACGTTCCCCGTCGCGATCTTGGTAGTCGCATTGGGTACATTAATCGCTCTACACTCTTCACTTCAACATGAAGTTATCCATGGGCATCCAACGCCCTGGCAGCCATTCAATACAGTCATGGCATTTCCTGCATTGGGTTTGGCTGTTCCTTACCAACGCTACGAAATTCTGCATTTGCAGCATCACCGGAATTGGCTTCTCACTGATCCTTACGACGACTCAGAAAGTTATTTCCTTGCCAACGCACAGTGGTGCCGATGTAATAAAGTTATCCAGGCCTTACTCAACGTTAACAATACCTTATTGGGCAGACTTACCATTGGTCCCATCATAATGCTTGTTCGCATGTGTTTCACCGAATTGAGTGAGAGCAAATACTCAGCTGACGTAAAGATTGCCTGGGCGTGGCATGCAGCAGGCATGGCATTGGTATTGACATGGCTTTGGCTGGTGCAGTTTCCAGTAGTTGTGTATCTGTGTGCAGCCTACTTCGGTATTTCTTTGTTGATGCTGCGCTCTTACGGCGAGCATTTACCTGAGCACAACACAGATCATCGTTCAGCCATCATCAAGTCAAACGCATTTATGCGATTATTGTATTTAAACAACAACTTCCATCGCGTTCACCACGATCATCCTGAAGTCGCGTGGTACAAACTACCCAGCTTGTATCATGCTCACTATAAGCAACACACAGTGCATGTTTACAAAGGTTATTTCAGCCTGTTTAAGCGCTTTGCGCTAAAGCCACGTTATCCTGTTGAACATCCTTTTTTAGGTAAAGACTAGGCTACTACCATATTGGCAATAGCACTTTTTGCGGCCGTATTCCCTACCTGGAAAAATGCACCCTCAGCGTAAAGCGCTGGACCTCTATTGCTAATCAGCAAGGTGAAGATGATTGAAGATGAGGCCCAGCTAACAAAACAATAAGCTAAACTGCGAGCACAATCAACATTGCTTAAAACCGGCTGATCTGTTGCCCAAATTGAGCCGTAAACTTTATAACCACATATTTATGCCAGAAATAATAATGCCTATATCAAATCGGATACTGCCGGCAGCACTACTTTTTTTCTCAATTGCGTGTCTTGCCACCCTGCCGTTCCAGACATCTCGCGCTGATGCTGAATTCAGCGCAACGGATGCAGCTGGTTTGTATGACACTGAAACCACCTACACAATTGTCAGGAAAGGCAATAACATCGGTACACATTCACTCAGCTTTTCTCAATCAGAAGCACCCCTGGTTGTCACAGCCAAGTCGAACATTAAAGTCACAGCGTTAAAAATTCCAGTATTCCGATTTAATTATCAATCGACTGAAAACTGGCAATCTGACCGATTGGTCAGCGTTGAAAGCACTGCAAAAACCGGCAAAAAAACTGAAAAAAGCAGCTTGCAAAATTATGAAAATAAAAGCCAGGTTAGCTATACCGATACGCAGGGAAATACAAAACAGGAAAGCGCCGCACGTATAGACTATGCCACCAACCACTGGAATATTAACGCGGTGCAGCAATCAATCTTATTCAATACCATAAAAGGCGTCGCGAGCAATGTTGTTATCACCAATCATGGTCAAAAGACTATTGAGATCAACGGCACATCACTCAACACGACCCACTACGAGTACACTGGTGATCTGCAAGTGGAGTCCTGGTACGATCAAAATAATCGATGGGTCAAACTGCTGTTCCTGGGCTCGGATGGCAGTGAGATTAGCTACACCATCGATACACCTTAACCAAGAGTGTTTTTTTATTCCACTTATCGTCCACCTATCGAATAGAGCGCATCATGAATATCTGGATTACCGGGGCAAGTAGTGGCATTGGTGCTGAACTCGCCCAGCTTTACGCTGAAGCGGGACACACTGTGTTTGCCAGTGCACGAAATCAGCAAACACTGGCAGGTATGGAGGTAAGCGCCAAAACGCTTGCTGGCAACATTGTGGCATTGCCGTTAGATGTAACCGATGACGAAGCAGTAGCGGAAGCCGTTGAAACGATGATCAGTCATGACGGTGGATTGGATTTGGCTATTCTTAACGCTGGATACTACGAACCCATTGAATTTGATGATCTGAATATTGAGCACTTCAAAGCAACGTACGAAGTCAATTTAATGGGCGTGGTGCGGTGCCTGCTGCCTACACTGAAGTACTTTACCGCTAAAAGTGTAGGTCACGTTGCCATTGTTTCCTCTGTTTCCGGTTTCCGAGGCTTACCTAAAGCGGCGGCCTACGGCTCATCAAAAGCAGCGCTAATCAACATGGCCGAGTCCTTGAAGCCAGAGTGTAATGCGCACGGTATAAAGCTTAGCCTTGTCAATCCGGGGTTCGTTAAATCAAAGCTGACTGACAGGAACGACTTTAAGATGCCGTTTATAATGGAGACCCGCGACGCTGCACTGCGTATTATAAAAGGGCTTGAGTCTGATGCTTTTGAAATCACTTTTCCACGGCGTTTCACTTACGGCTTGAAATTACTGCGAATTCTCCCTTACCGACTGTATTTTTTAGCGACCAAAGCGTTGGTAAAGTAAGTTATCTGGAACAATCACTGGCAAGGCAACCGTCTCACCATGCCTGCTTAATTTCTACTAGATTCGGTCTAACTCATGTAAATAACAAAAACCGCTGCAGTTGCATTTAGCCGCTGGCATAGCTTACTTTTCGCAACGCGACCGTCTCCGATCCTTCCATTGCCATACAAGTTTCTGACCCATCATGCTTATAATATTGCGTGGAAACGTTGCCAATACGAATACCCCACTTCTTCACCTCAGTCATGTTGTGTAAGGCGCGATCTGGCTGATAAAACATATAATCGTTCATGGCTAGCTTCCAGTATTTATCCTCGGCAATCATCACATTCATTACATACTTGAGTTGCAAACCACTGCCCTGCTGTATACCTGTCGCAGCCCCGACCAAGGCATCGGACTCGGCCAAAAATTTTCCGTCCGGGTCAATACTGACATTCCAAATTCTTTTTTCAGTAACACCGTCGGAATAAAAGAGCACTTCATTAAGTTCGAATATTTCACCTTTAACTGCGCCATAAAAATCTCCACAGAAATTCCTCTTTAGATTACCGAAGCGATCCGCAAACCAGCCAGACGCTCTAGTGTGGCCCTCGAAATAATCGACAAAATCAAAATCAGGACCTCGGCTGCTCAGTCGCTCGAAGTTCACGCTACTGCAACCACTGACATTGAGATTAGAGAACAAGCTGCCAGTCGTCTTTTTAAACGAGCCAGTTCCGCACCAAACCAATTAAATTCCGCCTGCGTTTTGCCTCTGTGTAGTAGGTACATCGCACCACCTCATAAACTTTTACTGATACAAATTCCTACGACACTGTTAGCAAGCTGGATCAGCTTGCCGCGTTACATTGAAATCCAGGGTCAGGCTTTTCGAATTTTCAATAAGCCGACATCTGTATGACCAATGTCAAAACCTGTTTCACAATACACAAGGTAATAACGCCACATACGTATAAAACGCTCATCAAAATTTAATGCAAGTACTTCGCTGCTGACTTGTTCGAACCGTTCACGCCAGGCTTTGAGGGTTTTCGCATAGCTATCACCAAATGAATGTTGCTGATCTAAAACAAATCCTGCGCGCTCCAGATGTTCCTTTAAATGCGTTTTGGTCGGCAACATACCACCTGGAAAAATATAACGTTGAATAAAATCCGGCCGAGAGCGATACGCGTCAAACCGATCTTCATTTAACGTTATGGACTGAATAACCGCCGTTCCGCCATCGCGTAGCAAAGCATTCACTTTGCTAAAGTAAGTATTCCAATATTGCTGACCTACGGCTTCAAACATTTCGATAGAAACAACGTGATCAAACTTTCCTGTTACATCGCGATAGTCAGTATGTTTAAATTCCGAAGACCCGGGCTCGTCTGCTACCATACGATTGTTGGCATCAGCGTAAGCCAGTTGCTCTGCAGAGAGTGAAACCCCAGTAACGTTTGCATCACATTTAAGCGCCAGCTGTCGTGCTAATGTGCCCCAACCGCAACCGATTTCCAAGACCGTAGAATCGGATTTAGGACATAACATGTTAATGACGCGGTTAATTTTATTTTGCTGCGCTTGAGCAAGTGATTCGTTATCGGCCTCGTATAGTGCCGACGAATAGCTCATACTTTCATCAAGCCACAGCCGATAAAAGTCATTACCAAGATCATAATGAAACGCGATATTTCGTTGACTGCCTTTAATCGAATTTTTTTTGTTCCGGTGATGCCACATATTATTCAAGCGCGATAAAAATCCGCCACGCGTAGCTGGACCTATCCGATGCTCATTGCGCATGATCAGGGAAAAAAGTGCTGGTAAATCATCGCTTTCCCACTCACCACGCATATAACTTTCGGCAAATCCAATTTGACCTTCGGTGACAAGTCGACGCAAAGGCTGAAACCCATGCAGTCGCACACTGGCATTGTGATTACTTGAACCACGCTGACCATACACATTCACTGACCCGTCGGGCCAGGTCAATGTCAGCTGACCATCAAGAAATCCATTCAAGACCTGCTCGAATCGGACTTTAATGCCTTTGGTAACAACAGCACTCATTGAGGTGCGGTTATTGGTATCCAGGGTTTGGTTTTCTAAATTGGCCATATCGCTTTATAGCTTTTTATATTTGTGACTGGAGGGTGATCGCTTCGGTTCGTGTGAGAACCAGGGTACTTTTTTTATCCACAATCTTAGGGCTTGCCAATGAATGCCGAACATGATTTTAAATGTCATCATAGGAAACCAGAAGAAATAACCTAACAGCAGACTTGCAGATATTTCGCGTCGACGCGCGGTGTAACTTGCCGTCAGCAGATGGCCTTGTTCGTCGTGAGCTCGGATAACCAATACTTGTTTTTCATCTGGAACATTCAGGCGAAATTGGTAATGCATATTCATGTGAGCAAATGGTGATACGAATAAAGCTTTATTGGTGGTCTGGTTTATCCAGCAAGCATCGCGACGCTCTTTGTCGCTTACGCTCAGTGTGTAGGTATGCCTTTCGCCAAATGTATTGTGCACTTCGTGCAATATGGCAAAGGGTTTGTCGTCTTCGTCCAGACAGTAGAACAAACTTAAGGGATTAAATGTGTAGCCGCACACCCTGGGGTAACAGCTCAGCAATATTCGATGTGGTTTGATATCGATTCCAGCATCGGCTAGCTGCCTGACCACATAGCGCTCAAGAGACTCGACCTGCTCGGCTTTGTTTTCAGATGCAATAGTTTCTGATGCGACATTGCCAGATGCAATATTCTCAGATACGACATTCCCAGATGCTACTTTATCTGCATTTAACTGACCAAAGTCTTTGTCATAAAAGCTAAAAAGATTCCAACGATTACGTGAGAATAGCCAAAGTTTTTTGTCCAATAAATCTATTTCGTCTAGCGCCAGCAGCATGGAGAATACTCGATAACGCAACACATGTTCAGCGGGCCGGCGCCTTTTGTGAAAAACATCTCCTTTGTACAACGCTGACTTCACGAGTATTCCAAAGAGCCACTGCGTTCGTATGCACGATGGGTTACAGCAATACGGTCTGATGGATTTGCTAATTCCCAGGGTCTGACCACATCTCCCAGTTGCTCAGCCACGGCCAAACCAGACTGAATGGCATCTTCATGAAATCCGGAACCGAAATAGCTGCCACAGAACCACGTACGCTGCTGCCCCTGTAGATCCCATAGCTGCTGCTGCGCTCTTATAGCAGTGTGATTAAAAACGGGGTGATGGTACTCAGATTCGCAAACTCTTGTGTTGGCTGCAGGCATTGATGATGGGTTTAAAGTGACGAAATAGTTTTTGTCAGACTGCAGGTTTTGTAATCGGTTCATCCAATAGCTGACACATACCTTGTTATCGACCGCCTTCTCCTCCACATAGTTCCAACTGCACCAAGCCCGTTTTCTTCTTGGCATGAAGCTGCTGTCAGTGTGCAAAATGGCTTGATTCGGCTCGTACGAAAATGCGCCCAGCGCTTTACTTTCTGAATCAGTAGGCTGGCCGAGCATCTTTAAAGCTTGATCTGCATGTGCTGCTATTACCACATGATCTGCCCTGACTTGCTCTCCCGACTCCGAGCGGATAATCACATAATCCTGGGCTCTTTCTATGCTGTCAACGGCGAAGTCGGTTTTTATACTGTGCCGACGCGTATCTTGACTGTTCTGCTGACCGATTATCTTAGCCACTCGATCAACATAGTTACGACTACCTCCAGTGACTGTACGCCATTGTGGTCGATTACGCAGCTTCAACAAACCATGGTTCTCACAAAAACGAATAAAGGCAGCTGCTGGATAATCCAGCATCGTGTTTGCCGATGACGACCAAATGGCGGCAGCGAACGGCAATAAATGATCGTTCAGGAACTCGTCGCTGTAGCCACCAGCTGTTAAAAATTCGCCAAGCGTAACATGAGGACTGTCAGGAACATTGCTTGGAGCTTCGCGGTAAAAACGCACTAAGTCACGCAGCATCTTGTGGAATCGTGGGCTGAGCAGTAAGGAAGGTTGAGCCACAAGACCCAGAGGAGGACCGCCGGCGTACTCGAAATTGCCATTGTCCCTTGAGACTGAAAAGGACATATTGCTGTTTTCTGTCGCCACGTCCATATCGGCAAACCAGCGAGTCAGGTTTGGATAGCAAGGTTCGTTGTAAACAATGAACCCCGTATCAATTTGAGGGGCTTGTTCGTCCCCCGTGAGCTCGGTGTTCGCATGCCCACCCAGACGCGGTGCTTTTTCCAATAGTGTGATCTGATGCCGCTTCGACAGCAGCCAAGATGCGGACAACCCTGCAGCCCCGCTTCCCACAACCACTACATGCAATTTTTTCAACGAATTCATATACCTATCTTAACACCGAGCCATAACGCCGCAAACCCTTTGCGAGGATCGCAAACGCTAAATCCAGTATGATCTGTATACGCCTGACACTCGTAAACGGATTAAACATTAAATGGATGCAACATTGCTCCGAAAAGCCAAGGGGCCAGATGAGGCCGCCCAAGCGCTCAACAAGCGCATGCGTGACAACTTAGTGGCAATTGGCAAAAACCGCGATGAGAAAGCATTTAGCGATTTTTACAACCACTTTGCCGGACGGGTAAAGTCTTTTCTGATTGGAAAAGGGCTCGTGGAAGCCGTGGCTGACGAACTCTCACAAGAGATCATGCTGACGGTCTGGCGACGAGCCGAAAGTTACAACCCGCTCAAAGCGGCTGCAAGTACGTGGTTGTTTACGATAGCCAGGAATCGACGCATTGATTACTTGCGAGCTAACGCACGAATCGAGGTCGATCTGGACGATGAAATGCTTGAGCTAGACGTCGACAAAGAAAAAACTCAGGAAGCACAAGTTGACCTGAGTCAACAGTCAGCTCAACTTGAGCAAGCTTTGCTTAAGCTGCCTCAAGAACAACGTCAGGTCATGCATTTATCCTTTTTTCGAGGGCAGTCACACGGTGCGATTGCACAGTGGCTTGATTTGCCAATAGGGACTGTGAAATCCCGAATCAGACTAGCAATGCAGTCAATAAGAACGGATATTTTGTCCGCGGAGAACGAATAAATGATGCGCCACCTGACTGATGAAACGTTGCAAGACTATGCATGTGGCGTACTAAACGCATCAATGGAAACTTTGATAGCCTGCCATTTAACAGTCTGCCCAACCTGTCGCCAAAATGCTCTGTTAGCCGATGCAATCGGAGGATTATCATTTAACGACGAACCTGCGGTTGAAATAACAGCTACTGCGGCCGACATTTTAGCTTTGGACAAAACAGCCCCAATTAATGCACCGGGTGCATTACCGACAGGAGTATTTCAGCCCGGCGTTCCTCGGCCGTTGGCTAGATTGCTACCAACAACACTTGAAACCCTGCCTTGGAAATCTTTTGGTCCAGGCTTGAAACAATACAATCTGGGGACGCAACCCCGAAAAGAAGGCGCTTTCAAATTACTATCACTGGACCCTGGTTCCCGGATGAGCAAACATACGCATGAGCACCGCGAACTCACCTATATAATCAGTGGTTCCTACTCAGACGAAATGGGAAAATTCAGAGCCGGGGATATCTCTGATTTATCGGGAGAACACAACCACAGGCCTCATGTCGATTCAGACGTACCGTGCATATCGCTCATCGCCACCGATGCACCGGTCAAATTTGAAGGGTTGTTTGGAAAAATAGTCCAACCATTCGTTGGCATTTAGGACCCAGGCTTCCTTACTAAAGCGGACGTTACCTTCAGCAGACATTTTCTTCAATATATACGTCTTCGTTTACCTGTATTTGTAGAGCAAACTGTTAGGCAGCTTTCAGACCCGCACTAAGCGCGTCTGAACGATAGCTGCCATCGAGTACAGCTTCCCACCAATCACTGTTTTCAAGGTACCAGTCAAGTGTCTTCTCAATACCAGTTTCGAATGTCAACCTTGGTTCGTAACCAAGCTCAGAATGAATTTTACGAGTATCAATTGCATACCGGAAGTCATGCCCTGCTCTGTCATTGACATAACTAATCAAAGAATCACACGCCTCACTTTGTGATGCGGGACAATTGGGATAGCTTTGGCGTAACGCCTGGCTGCTTTCAAAGCGCTCATCGATCAACGCGCATATCAGTTTCACAATCCCAATGTTCGTCCACTCATTGCAACCACCAATGTTATAAGTCTCACCCACTCGGCCGTTTTGTAACACCAAGTCAATACCCAGCGCATGGTCTTCAACATATAACCAGTCACGTATGTTTTTACCGTCGCCGTAGATTGGCAAAGCCTTGCCAGCAAGCACATTGAGAATTACAAGAGGAATCAGTTTTTCAGGAAAGTGGTAAGGCCCGTAATTATTAGAGCAATTGCTGGTTGTCACTTGCATACCGTAGGTGTGATGGTAAGAGCGGACCAGAAAATCCGATGATGCCTTACTAGCAGAATACGGCGAATTCGGTGCGTAGGCAGTCTCTTCTGTGAATGCCGGATCGTGCAGCGACAATGTGCCGTAAACCTCGTCGGTAGAGACATGATGAAAGCGATGATTATCGACCTCACGCGCTTCGATTTGCCATACTTTTCTTGCCGCCTTTAGCATACTGTGGGTGCCCATGATATTAGCTTCAATAAATGCATCAGGCGCGGTGATTGAGCGATCAACGTGACTCTCGGCTGCAAAATGAACAATGGTGTTAATACGATGTTCCCGCAATAGCTGCATCATGTAGTCGGTGTTGTTTATGTCGGCATGCTCAAATCGGCATTGTTCGTCAAGCACACCTTCTAAATTGTGAGTATTGCCCGCATAAGTCAAAGCATCAACAACTACGATGTTGTCTTCGGGGTGTTGCTCACGGCAGTAACGAACAAAATTGGCACCAATAAAACCAGCGGCTCCAGTGACAAGCATGTTTCTCATGTTTACTCTCTAAATTCAGCCGCATCTAGCGAGAATTACAATTTGCGATGCCCGGATTGAGCGTCGTATTTCAAGCAGATGAGCGAGTTCTGTGTAGTTGATACCAGCCCTTTTACAAAAGACTGCTAGGGATAAGGGTGCAGAAAGTGCGCCCAAACAGATTAATGCCACAACTTCCAGGCAAATATTGCCCCCTATCCGTCAATATATTGGCTTTGAATAGTTGATACCAGTTACTGATGTATGAGAAGTTCAGAATTTGCTTGATATGCCTTGCCTGCTTTCAAGCTTTACGATCTCAGGCTGTTTTAACAAATAAGCTGCCCTGCCTGAAGGCGACTTTAATTTCAGTGTCCAGCCTAAAGCTGCCTGATCTTACAATAACAAGCTCAGTCAAAGACATCTGCATCGCTTAAGTTTACCGCCGCCTGGTCTTTTGCTGCCAGCTGAGTTTCTGCGCCGTCGACCAATGGCCAATCGATGCCAACCTCAGGGTCATTCCACAACAAGCTTCGTTCGTAGTCTGGCGCATAAATATCAGAACATTTGTATTGAAAATCAGCCCATTCAGACATGACATAAAAACCATGCGCAAACCCTGGTGGCACCCACAATTGGCGCTTGTTTTCTGCTGTTAAAACAACACCAACCCACTGACCAAACTGTTTTGATGATTTGCGCATATCCACCGCAACATCGAACACTTCGCCAGAGGTACAACGAACCAGCTTGCCTTGCGGGTGTTTAATCTGGTAATGCAGGCCTCGCAGTACACCCTGAGCCGAACGGGAATGATTATCCTGAACAAAATTGATATCCAGGCCAAGATTTTTAAACCCTGCATCGCTCCAGGTTTCCAGAAAAAAACCTCTGTCATCACCGAACACGCGTGGTTCAATAATTTTGACGTCATCTAGTGCTGTGTCAAGTACTTGCATGATAGGCGTTTAAAAGTGTAAAAGTTAAATTGTAGCATCTGCTCAAGCACAAGCTGTTCCAGTGTCACGAAAACAAGGAACTATGTATTAACGAACTATGCATCTATGCATCAGCCAGTTTGAGTATGGTCTTCCAATGTAATGCACTGACCGGCATGATCGACAATCGATTACCTTTTTTCAATAAGGTCATGTCGGCTAGCTTTTTATTTCCCTTAAGCGTAGCCAGTGAAATAATACTTTTGAATTTTTTCTTATACTTCACATCTACCATGCACCAACGCGGGTTTTCAGTACTGGCTTTTGCATCAAAATATTTAGACTCAGGATCTAACGCGGTGTAATCGTCGTAGGCTTCTTTTACGATCTCTACGGTGCCAACGATGCCAGGCACAGCACAGCTTGAATGATAGAAAAATGCCATGTCGCCTTTGCGCATATCATCCCTCATCATGTTACGCGCCTGGTAATTGCGAATACCATCCCAATGATCCTTTTTACCTGGCATTCCACGCAAGTCATCGATACTGAACGCATCGGGTTCAGATTTTAGTAGCCAGTAGTTCATGTTCTATTCTCTTAGTTACTTACAAACCAGTTACTTACAAACCAGTTACCTACGAAACCAGTTGTTTACAAAACCAGTTGTTTACAAAACCAGTTGCTTACAAAGCCAGTTGCTTACAAAGCCAGTTTTGCACAAAAAATTGTTACACGCAAAAATGTTGCGGTTACAAATTCCGGGATCGGGTAGGCGCTGATATTACCGCCAGCGCCTCCCACACCACCGTGCGTATTTATGCCCAGAATGGGTACAGTTCCGTACACCGCGGTTCAAGTAGAACTTACACGAAGTCTAAAGTAGGAATGGAGAAGGGACACAAGACCAGCTGCATGGAAGTAACCTATAGGGAAGGCTTGATTCATGTGACTAGCACCAGCGTTCCACCAGGGACCATGGCCATTGCTGGCTGAAGCCCTAGCACGCTGTTCATCAATACCCTCTCGACGAAGCATGCGCACACGTGTTCGCGCACGCTTCGCCTGTCGCCAGATGATGACCCGTAACCGGCGGCGTAGCCACTGGTCCAGATCTTCAAAGACGCCCTTTACATCACTTAATTTGAAGTAGTTTATCCAGCCTCGCAAGATGGGTGCTAGCTCTGCAACCACTCGCCCAACAGACTGACCTCGACCCCGACGGAACCGATCGCGCAACTTAGCTTTAAATCGCTTCACCGACACCGGTGCAGGTTTAAGCTTTGCCATGCGATCCTGCGTCATGCTGAAGCCCAAGAACTTAACGTTCCAAGGGCGAGCAACCTGACTCTTCGACTCGTTGATATTAAGGCGTAACTGTCTTTGCAAAAAATTGTTTTACCGACGCCATAACACGCTAACCTGCCGCTTTTGACTGCACGTAAATATTGCAATCATCCGCATAGCGGGCAAAACGATGGCCTCGTTTTTCCAGCTCCCGATCCCACTCAGCGAGTAAGATGTTCGACAACAATGGCGACAGCGGCCCGCCTTGTAGCGTACCTTCTGTTCGCGCACTCACTGCACCTCCATCGCGCATACGCGCTTGTAAATACAAGCGGATAAGGCGCAACACGCGTTTATCCTCGACTCGTCTTGCCACTCGTGCCATCAGCATGTCGTGGTTAACCCGATCAAAGAACGATTCCAGATCAACATCAACCACCCAGCGATGACCTGCACGAACATGTTTACGCGCAGCCAAGACAGCACCGTGCGCACTTCGACCCGGACGGAAGCCGTAGCTGTTGTCCGAGAAGTACGAGTCAAAGATGGGTTGTAAAATCTGGAGTAACGCTTGTTGTATCAAACGGTCGAGCACCGTCGGGATACTCAGAACACGTTCACCACCAGCAGGCTTAGGAATAACAACCCGTTTAACTGCTTGCGACGATAGTGCCCTGACACTAACAACTTCTTAATACGCGGCCAATGTTCTCGACAGTACGGCATAAGATCGACGACATGCATGTCGTCGATTCCTGCCGCGCCTCGATTGCGTTTGACGCGCGCCCATGCCGCTAATAAGTTCTCGCGGCACACCACCCTTTCCATCAACTCTATTGACGTGTGACACGTGAAGCTACCAGTTGCCGGATTAGCTTGATGCGCAGACGAACGATCTTCGATGGTGCTGCCATCAATACATGCGTTTGTCTGTGTTGGGATTTTGTCCAACCGTTCTGCCTCACCACTAATCAACGAAACTATTAGAGCGTGTCTGTTCTTCCAGTTCGGCCCTTCGTTCGATGGTGCGTCGAACTACTACGGCCTCTGCTGACTTCTGCCAACTCATCCCAGCACCTCTCGGCGTTGGTAGCCTTACGGCAAGTCGACAGACCTCCCGAGGGAAGGCGGTGACCTTCACTCCATATACCTGCTGCATCTACATGAGTGCGTTCCGGATAACATTGGGTTTTAGGCTTTATGGCCCCCTTGCCCGTGCTATTCATGCCTCGTATACAGTTCCTGTTCGTCAGGCCAGAGTTTTGCCTTCAGCTTCCTTCCCACCGTACCTCGCGGTACAGCAGTTGCTGCTAAGCTATGGGTTCCCGTTATCAAGGCCCCAAGAGGACTTTCACCTCCAAGTCACTTCATGGTTCGCTTTCGCTTGCCATTTGAAAGCGCCAATCATGACGCTTCGCGCCATGCTCGGCGCACCATTAAAAAAGGTGCGACAAGCGCACCCTCTTTTGGAACAAGCCGACCTTGAGCTACGCTGCTAAATTACTCGTAGCAGCTTGACCCATGGCAGCTTTAACTATGGATGCGTGTACGCTTAAGCGATCATACCCATAATAGCTTGAACAATACCACCAGCGCCAGCACCGGCGGCCAAGCCACCAACCATACTGCCGATGTTTAATTTGCCACTCGCAGCTGCATCACCGGCTGCTGCTGCATCACCACCGCGACCCATCAGCCCACCAACGGCTCCGCCACCAAGCAAACCACCAAGGGCCGGAGCAATAGAACCTAGCATGCCACCGGGACCACCTCCACCGAGCAAACTTGAAACAAGTTCACCACCAAGAAAGCCGCCACCGCCTCCAAGAACTGCTGAGATAATTGTACCTAACATTTTAAGAGTTCCTCATTTGAAAAAATACCAACCTATGCATACAGGGACAATTTCGGGAGTACATCGCATGCATCAAGGTTTAGCCAATAAGCTTTGGTCCCTCGCTACTCCTGTCCAATATGATAAGCGCTAAAGCTGAATAAACAACACGCTATACTGCGTTAAAGAAAGTGAATTACTGTAAATCGCTTGTATGCAAGCAAAAACGGTGAAGTAAAACAATAATTGAAACGCTTGTTAACAATAACATGCACTTGTGTTCTGGGCATTAATGCCTTTTTAGCCATTGTTTTACGTCAATAAACGGACAAACAACAACTAATGCAAACAAAAAAAATATCAAAGCTTATTAAAGAACATGGATTAGTGTGTTGTTCGTTTACCTATAACGATCTACCAAATTCAGTAAAGCAACAATTACTTGAAGCCTATCCCGGCAATTTAGAAAACACATTTTTTACACTGCTTGCTAACGCTGGAAGCACGTTTTGGGATGCTATGACTTTGTCCGATCGCACCGATTTATTCTCAAGCGAAAACCCGGTTGACGAATTCAGTATAAGCATTGCAACGAAATTAATTACTGTGGGTGAACAAACACAGAGTGCCGAAATTTTATATCCTGGCTTTCAAGTGCCACTGATAACGTTGGGAGAGTTGAGCGGTTGGAGTAGCCCTTCTCCACTGGGCTTAGGTCTGCATCCAGTATACGGCCCATGGTTTGCCTATCGGGCACTTATAAAAAGCAATAGTCCGTTGCAACCCACACAAACCCTGAGCAACGTTTCCAGAAACGATTCATTGAAGAGAGATTCACTCAGTACCGATTCGGCCCCTCGCAACTTTCCAATTATCGAGTCACCCTGTATTAGCTGCGTTGACACACCCTGCATAAGTGCCTGTCCGGCAAGTGCAACCAGCATAGATAACGTTTTCGATATAAAACGCTGTGCATCACACCGCCTACAAAAGGATTCGGGGTGTAAAACCCAATGCCATGCACGCAATGCGTGTCCAGTCGGTCAGGCGTATCAATATAGTGAGAAACAGCGCCAGTATCATATGACGCGTGCGTTGAATGCGCTACAGAAATGGGCAGCCCAATCTGACGAATAGTGTAAAACGACAAATACTAGGCTTAACCATCTCCGCGCATCCGCTCACCTTTGGGATCGTACTGCGCGCTAATACTGGCTTTAGTTGAATACACTTTTCCACCAACATCAATACCCCACTCGCGCTCGTCTAACCAGGCCTGATTAATGGTATCGCTGTGCTTGACATAGCCTAAGCCCACGGACCCACCCAGTGTGTGCCCGTAATTACCAGAGGTCAAATAACCAATACACTCGTTGTTGCACATGATCGGTTCATGGTGATAGAACATCGGCTCGGGGTCGTTCAGTACCAATTGCACCAATCGCTTATTTAGATGCGTCTTGGCTTCCTTTTGCTTTGCGATAGCCTCTCTGCCTTTAAACGCGATGGCTTTTTCCATTGCGCATACAAATCCAATTCCAGCTTCCAGGGGTGTATCCTCATCACCAATATCATGGCCGTAGTGCAAAAACTTCTTTTCGATCCGGCAACTGTCTAATGCATGTAAACCTGCCAACGTCAGGCCGTGGCTCTGACCGGCACTCCACAATTCATCAAAAACGGTGGTGGCCATTTCTACTGGCACCAAAACTTCCCAACCCATTTCACCCACAAAAGACACTCGCGACACGCGCACCGGTGCATAGCCAACCTCGGCCTCGACAGAACGTCCAAACGGAAATTCCTTGCTGGAAAGGTCCATATTTAATAAGGGCTCTAGCATGGCTCGGCTGTTAGGCCCCATAACACCAAGCATGGCGTATTGGTTAGTCACATCCGTTACAAAGCAATGACTGCTGGCGTCTATGTTGCGCTTTAGCCAGTCCAAGTCTTTATGCGCATTGGCAGCGGCACCGATGGCCATAAATTCGGAAACGCCAAGACGTATGACAGTGAGGTCAGCCTCAATGCCTCCCCTGTCGTTCAAAAAGGTGGTGTACACCATACGATCAATCGCGACATCTATATCTGCACTACACACATATTGAAGCGCTGAGAGAGCATCGTTCCCTTGAATCAGAAACTTACTGAATGTAGATTGATCGAACAAGGCAACTTTTTCTCTTGCAGCATTGTGTTCAGCAGCAGAATAGTCAAACCAGTTCTGTCGACCAAAGCTGTACTTATATTCGGGGGTGATGCCCTCTGGTGCAAACCAGTTAGGTCGCTCCCAACCGGCCACTTGACCAAAGCAGGCATTGTGTTCGACCAAACGTTGATGAATGGGTGACAGACGCACGTTTCTAGCGGTTTCAAACTGACGGAACGGGTAGTGATTGGCGTACAACAAACCAAGTGACTCTTCCACCCGTTCTTCTATGAATTTTTGAGTTCCCATAAAAGGGTACATACGCCGGATATCGTTGCCCCACATGTCCAATGGTGGTAGACCATCATTCATCCATTCGGCGCAGACCTTACCCAATCCGCCAGAACTTTGAATGCCCACTGAGTTAAGTCCTGCAGCAACAAAGTAACCATTTACATCGGGTACCTGACCTACATGAAATTGATCGTCTGGTGTAAATGACTCTGGTCCACAAAAAAACTTTCGCCAGCCAATGTCAGCTAACATCGGTACGCGCTCCATGGCATCCTCTAACACCGGCATAAGCTGTTCTTCCATGTGACCGGGTATTTCATCAAAACAAAAATCCGCCGGGATACCCTGTTGCCCCCAACGGCGCGCGTTCTTTTCAAAAGCGCCAACCAGCAAACCACCTGCATCCTCTTTTATGTAAATGCACTTATCATGATCACGTAATACCGGTAAGTCCGGTTTTATATCTTCGTGCTTTTCGGTAATAGCATAATAATGTTCGCACGCATGAAGAGGCACATTGATTTTATTACGTCGACCAAGCTCTCTGGCCCACATGCCACCGCAGTTCACAACGTAGTCGGTTTTAATCGTACCTTTTTCGGTAACCACTCCGGCGACTTGTCCACTTTCGATAAGCACATCGTTAACCAGCACATTCTCCAGACACTTAGCGCCACGCTGCCGCGCACCTTTTATAAATGCCATGGTGACTTCAATTGGATTGCCTTTACCATCATGCTCGACAAAGGTTCCACCAATTAAGTCATCGAACTTCATTAACGGAAACAGATTGCCGATCTCCTCTGCAGTAACCAGATCAACCTGGGTCACACCAAACGCATTGTTCATTGAAGCGACCCGGCGCAACTCCTCCCAACGATCGTCGGTATGCGCAATACTCAAACTACCTACCTGGCGAAAACCCGTGGATTGACCGGTTTCCTGTTCAAGCTCGTGCAACAAGTTCATTGAGTATTCGGTAAGCCTTGCGTGACTCTCGTTGGCGCGAACGGTGCCAATCAAACCAGCCGCGTGCCAAGTAGTGCCACACGCAAACTGTTTGCGTTCCAACAACACGACGTCCTGCCATCCCAGTTTGGCTAAATGATAAGCAACACTGGCTCCGGTAACACCTCCGCCTATAACGACGGCGCTGGCGCGCGTTGGAAATGCATCGGACATGAAGGTTTAACTCCTCTTTTTAACAGTGCTTTAAAACAGTGCTTTTTAGCAGTGCTTTGACTTATCTGTTTCGCTAAACTCTTTTAACAAAAAAAGCCAATCCATTCATTGATCAGAACGAGATGCGTCATGGTGCCAGCTAACAATAACCGCGCGGCTAATGTTCCAAATATGAGAAAAGGTGGCTGTGAAGTCATTCGGGCGCTCTGCTAGCCATTGATCAAGAGCATCTACCGCTACCCATCGCCCATCATCAATTTCTTCTGGCTCTAACGTAATTGAGTCATCTGAGCGTGCACAGTAAATACGTACAAATTCAAAACCGTTTTGTGATGTGGGTGGCATACGACCTACTTCAAAAAAAGCATCCAGCGCCAGCTCAACCCCCAGTTCTTCTGCCAACTCCCGTGCAGCACAATCTGAATAAGACTCACCAGCATCCACGTGACCTGCGGCGCTGGTGTCCCAAAGTCCAGGATTAGTATCCTTGCTCCTGGAGCGCAATTGCACGAATATCTGGTTAGCAGAATTAGTCAGAATAATGTGTGTAGCGCGGTGCCTGTGCCCATTCAAGTGCACATTCGATCGGGTTTGTTGCCCTATCACCTCGTCGAACTCATTAACAATATCCAGCATCTCTTCCATGGCACTAGAGTAACCGTCCGGCAATCTTGGCTGCAAGTGTTGATTTCGGACTACAATAGGGCTTCCTACTTATTTGAATACAGGCTGTACCTAAGCCTGCACAGTGAAACAGGAATACGAATTGTGAGCGCCTGGCTCGAACGCCGATCAACCCTGAATACCGACAAGTCACGTGGCTTTAACAGCATGCGCGCTGACAGTCAGTATCAAAGAGACCGCGCTCGAATTATTCATAGCGCCTCGTTTCGTTCTCTGCAGTCCAAAACTCAGGTACTGGGTTTAGGCGAGAGTGACTTCTACCGAACCCGGCTTACTCACTCTTTAGAAGTGGCTCAAGTGGGGTCTGGCATCTGCGAATGGCTGCGCGACCAACCAGACAACGCAGCGCTGCACGATTTTATTCCCTCATTCAGTTTAATTGAAGCGATTTGCCTTGCGCACGATATTGGGCACTCGCCATTCGGGCACGGAGGTGAAGTAGCGCTGAACACTATGATGCGCAACCATGGCGGGTTTGAAGCCAATGGGCAGACCTTACGTATTATCGCAAGGCTTGGCGAGTTCTCTGCTGAGTGCGGCCTCGATCTCACCCGCAGAACCATGATGGGGACCATAAAGTATCCAGGCTTTTATTCAGACACTGCACGCTATAACAAACCAGAACAACTGACAGATACAGCGCACGATAATCAATACTTGAACATTGATCACTGGGCGCCGCCCAAATGCATTTATGACGCCGAAGCTGACGTGTTGGAGTGGCTCTTGGAACCTTTTAGCCAAACCGATAGAGATTTATTTTTATCGCTAAGCACTCCAGAAAAAGGTCACCGCAGTACGCGCTTTAAACCGTTTGACACCAGCATCATGGAGCTGGCCGATGATATCGCTTATGGCGTGCACGATTTGGAAGATGCGTTGGCGCTGGGACTGGTTGATAGGGATGCCTGGGAATGCAAGGTATCCGATGTCATAGACAAGATGGACGACAACCCGATTAACGCCGAACTCGACCAGTACAATCGCGATTTATTCAGCTCATCACCAAAAGATCGTAAGCATGCAATCAGTCGTCTGGTTGGATATTTGATACTGAACATTTACATCGATAAGCTTGAGCAGTTTGACGACCCAATGCTGCATCTGCAAGCTCGTATGAAGCCACAAGCCTACGAGATACTGTTGCTGGTTAAAGATTTTGTTATGCAGCACGTAATTCTGCGCCCAGAGCTACAAATGCTGCAGTACAAAGGCCAGCAAGTCATGGTCAAGCTGTTTGATATCTTTGCGGCGAACCCAGAACGCCTGTTACCTACAGACGTATTTGCAAACTACCAGCACGAAGGCTATCGTGCCATTGCAGACTATCTGTCAAACATGACTGATGTTTCTGCTGGCAAGCTCTATCACAAGCTTCTCAGCCCCACCTCAGGCTCCATCTTCGACCGGACCTAAGATTCATCAGTCATCAAATCATCAGCAAATCATCAGGGTCAGGTCTTTGATTTTGAATGGATGAGAGTCACCATTCAAAATCAAAGACCTGACCCTATTGACCCCAGTGACCATCATCCATTCAAAATCAAAGACCTGACCCTGTGCTGTGACCCTGCCCCTGCAAAACTGTAAAAACAAAAAAGCCCCTGAGAAGGGGCTTCTTGCAAACTTGTTTGAGCGTAGAGCTTAACGCTTCGAGTATTGAGTGGCTTTGCGTGCTTTACGCAACCCAACCTTTTTACGTTCAACTTCACGAGCATCACGGGTAAGAAAACCAGCTCCGCGCAGGGTTGGGCGCAGGGCTTCATCGTATGACAATAATGCGCGGGAAATACCCAGTCGGATAGCGCCGGCCTGACCACTACCACCACCACCTTTAACAGTGATGTTAAAATCGAAGTTTGACACCATGTCGGAGCGCTCAAGCGGCTGCCGAATAATCATATGAGCCGTCTTTCTACCAAAATACTCGTCGAGCGGCTTGTTGTTAATAACAATGTTACCGCTGCCGCTTTTCATGAAAACGCGAGCAGTAGAAGATTTGCGACGGCCAGTGCCGTAGTAGTGCGAAGCTGCCATGAGGGCTAGATCTCCAAAAGCGTTGGTTGCTGAGCGGCATGAGCGTGGTCTTTATCGGCAAACACGCGCAGCTTTCTGTACATTTCACGACCCAGCGCGTTCTTGGGCAACATGCCCTTCACGGCCAGCTCGATAATGCGCTCCGGGTGGCTCTGTTGGAGCTTCTCGAAACTGATTGTTTTCAAGTTACCGATGTAACCTGTGTGCCTGTGATACAACTTGTTCTTGGCTTTGTTACCAGTAACTTCTACTTTGGAGGCATTGATAACGACGATATAGTCGCCTGTATCCACATGAGGCGTGTAGATCGGCTTGTGCTTGCCGCGAAGACGATGAGCCGCTTCGGTGGCAACATTGCCGAGCGTCTTGCCTTCTGCGTCAATGACGAACCATTGTCGTTTCACTTCCGCAGGCTTTGCGCTGATGGTGGTCTTGTTCACTACGATGCCTCTGGCGAATACTCGATATTGAGCTTAGCCCGCCATTGTAGCGGACATCACAGGCGGACTCAAGCAAGTTCTCACAGATAATTGGCGACGCAAACACTTGTGGCAGCAAAATTAAAAAAGCAAAGGGTTGTTTATACCGGAGCGCACAGTTAACGAGTGCTGGATAAGTGCAAAAAAATTCAGCGTGGCCCGAAAGCCACGCTGCAAACCACCTAAATAAGGAGGGAGGAGAAAAACTATGCTTTCGCCTCCTGAATGGTGCAATCGACGGGCCAACGCTCAGGCCAGATTCAATGGCAAACCTGAAATTGTGACCGGCTTTTCGAATCCTGTATTAGCTCAGAACGGGCGTAAATGGCCTGGCCCTAATGCCTCGAGCTATCCAGCTTTGGCACTTATGCCTGACAAATTTCCCTATTTTTGAACTGGCTCACCATTTGCCGCTGGCAATATTTCGTGGGTAACCGTGATTGTGGTGTTCGACTCCAGCATTTTACTGACGGAGCAATACTTTTCGGACGACAAAGTAACGGCGCGCTTGACTTGTTTTTCGCTGAGCTCATGACCGTACACCTTAAAATGCACGGAAATTGCGGTAAAAACAGCAGGAATCTCGTCTGCGCGGTCGGCTTTGAGCTCAATTTCGCAGTCAGTCACAAGCTGGCGAGACTTTTGCAACATCAACATTACATCGAATGCAGTGCATCCGCCGAGGCCCATAAGTACCATTTCCATGGGTCGAACGCCAAGGTTACGCCCTCCATGTTCCGGAGAGCCATCCATGACGACGGTGTGTCCACTGCCGGATTCAGCGACAAAGGTCATATGATCCAACCATTTAACTCGAGAGTGCACAGTAAAAAGTTCCTCGTGAACGAAAGACGTTTGCGAAATAGTACCTATTTTACTGAAGTTCTCACAAAAGCGGCCGATCAATGTTTGACGGTATAGATATTAGCTTGGTTAACTTTGACCTAGCGCAAACATTGAGTACGGAGAGAGACTGGATATGCTAGCGCCTCGTATAGCTCCACCACCTGTAGAGTGGATGGATATTTTTCTACGGAGCAGTCACCGACGACAGTATCCGGCCAAAACCACGATTATTCATCATGGTGATGTGCCAGAGACACTGTATTACATCGTTGACGGTTCTGTAAGCGTAGTCATCGAAGACGATGATGGTCGCGAAATAGTTCTCGCTTATTTAAGCGCGGGTGATTTCTTCGGCGAAATGGGTTTGTTCGAAGAGAACAGCCAACGCAGTGCTTGGGTAGTTGCCCGAGTCAAATGCGAGCTTGCTGAAATGAACTACGACCAATTTCGTCGATTAGCGACTGATCAGCCTGAGCTGCTTTACTCTCTAACCACGCAAATGGCAGCTCGTCTTCGTAAGACCAGCGTCAAAGTTCGTGACCTGGCTTTCCTGGACGTGACTGGTCGTGTTGCTTCAACACTACTTGATCTTGCCAAAATGCCAGATGCAATCACTCACCCAGACGGTATGCAGATTCGCATCACTCGTCAGGAAATTGCCAGAATCGTGGGTTGTTCTCGCGAAATGGTAGGTCGGGTTCTGAAAGAACTCGAAGATCGCGGCCTTATCCATGCACGCGGCAAAACAATGGTTATCTACGGCACTCGCTAGCAGCTGCTACGACTTGTGTAAAAAACAAAGACCCGGAAAAAACACTGCGTTTTTCCGGGTCTTTGTCGTTTTAATGTTTAGCATTTTTTAGTGTTCGGTCGTCAAACACTGACTTATCCAGTCACTACCTGCCAACAGAACAACTTATAAACCAAACATATCCGCCAATGCGCGGCCGGGTTCTGGTGCGCGCATAAAAGCCTCTCCTACCAAAAACGCATTAACCTGATGTATTTGCATTAGCGTGACATCAGCTGTTGCCAGGATACCGCTTTCAGTCACTACGGTTGTGTTTTCAGGAATCAACGGCAATAAGTCAATCGTTGTATTTAAAGAGACATTGAAGGTTCGCAAATCTCGATTGTTAATACCCAACAGCATTGGCGACAAATCCAGGGCACGTTCTAGCTCTGCACGGTCATGTACTTCGACTAACACATCCATGCCCAATTCTACCGCTTGTTTATAAAGCGCTGACATTTGCGCATCATCGAGCGCGGCTGCAATCAATAAAATGCAATCAGCACCAATTGCGCGTGCTTCGCTGACTTGGTATGAGTCGATAATAAAATCCTTTCGAATAACCGGCAAAGCACACGCCTGTCGCGCTTGTTGCAAAGCATGCTCACTGCCTTGAAAAAAGTCTGCATCGGTTAGCACGGATAAACAGGCAGCACCGCCCTGTTCGTAACTCTTGGCGATATCTGCCGGATTAAAGTCTGTTCTTAAAACACCTTTACTGGGACTGGCTTTTTTGACTTCCGCGATCACCGCGGGTTTGCCCGCTACGATTCGAGCATTTATTGATTGGCAAAAACCTCGAGTCATATCTGCCTGTTTAATTTGTTGCAACAGTGCCTGCTCACTGATCCTGGCAGAGCGTTCAGCGATTTCTTCGGTTTTTCGATGCAGTATTTTCTTTAAAATATCAGGTACATCAGCTTGAGTAGCCACTTACAACTCCTGACTGAAATCAGCAAGCGCTTTTAACTTTGCTGCAGCTGCGCCGCTAGCTAAAGTCTGTCGAGCCAGCTCCACACCATCTCTAATAGAATCAACAGCACCACCCACGTACAGGGCCGCACCACTATTTAACAGAACAATGTCTTTTGCAGCACCATCTTCGTTATTCAACACGGACTGAATCATCGCAAGACTTTGCTGTGGTCCGTCAACTTGAATCGCTTCAAGGGCTTGCGGTTTCATGTCATAAAGCTCAGGTTCAATGTCGTACTCTGTGACTTGCCCGTTTTTTAGCTCTGCCACATGGGTTTTACCACTTAGGCTGATTTCGTCCATACCACCATCACCATGCACGACCAAAACGTGTTCGCTGCCCAGCTTGTTTAACACATCCGCTATCGGCTTTACCCAAGCTGCGTCATACACCCCGAGCAACTGTCGGCGTATACCAGCTGGGTTGGTTAGCGGACCCAGCAAATTAAACACTGTTCGCACACCCATTTCACGACGAGGACCAATGGCATGTTTCATTGCACTGTGATGCCGCGGCGCAAACATAAAACCAACACCAACCTCTTCTACGCAACGTGCAACAGCATCCGAATCCAACTCTATGTTGACACCAGCAGCTTCGAGTAAATCAGCCGCACCCGACTTACTGGAAACAGAGCGGTTACCATGCTTGGCAACCTTCACACCGGCGGCGGCGGCAACAATTGAACAACTGGTCGATATATTGAACGTGCTTGAAGAATCACCACCGGTGCCAACAATATCAATAGCGAGAGGGTCAGCTTTAACACTCGAGGCCAGTTCACGCATCACTTGCGCGGCAGCGGCGACTTCATCAACCGTTTCACCTTTCATGCGTAACGCAACCAGCAGGCCACCAATTTGAGAAGGCGTGGCCTCCCCCGTCATCACCTGTTTCATGACAGCGTTCATGTCTTCCATCGACAAGTCACGCCGCTCCAGCAGGTGACCCAAAGCTTCTTGTACATTCATGAAACAACTCCTGCATCGCGAAGAAAGTTTTGCATCAAAGCATGTCCGTGTTCACTGCTGATGGATTCGGGATGAAACTGCACACCCTCGGTAAGTTGCGTTTTATGCCGAACACCCATCACATCTTCCATATTACCGGCCTCATCAACCGTCCATGCAGTGATGCCAAGACACTCAGGCACCGTGTCTGGCGCAATGACCAGTGAATGATAACGCGTGACGGTAAATGGGCTGGGTAGACCTGCAAACACCCCGGTGCCGTTGTGATGCACTTGAGAAAGTTTTCCGTGCATGATCTGCTGCGCATGTGAAATCTGACCACCAAAATGTTGACCTATACTTTGATGTCCTAAACACACACCCATGATGGGCAACTTACCAGCAAAGTAATCAAGCGCCGACAACGTAATACCGGCCGAATCCGGATTACCCGGCCCAGGGGATAGCAGCAGCGCATTTATGTCAGGACTATCCAACTCTTGCACAGATATTTGATCATTGCGAAACACGCGGACCGTTGCGCCTAGTTCGCGTAGGTACTGCACAAGGTTATAGGTAAACGAATCGTAGTTATCAATAACAGCAAGCGTACTCATGATGATGCCTCCTGATCCTGGGTCGTTGTCTTAGCGCGTAAAGTTTGATCGGCCAAGGTTTCATCGACCAGACTTTGATCGCGTAAAAAGGCAGGTGCTTCATTTAAACCAGCGTGTGCTAATGCAACTGCTTTAAAAATAGCACGGGCCTTACTCATGGTTTCGGCCCATTCGGCATCCGGGTCGGAATCGTAAACAATACCGGCACCGGCCTGCACGTGCAGCTCACCGTTTTGTATAACAGCGGTTCGAATGGCGATAGACGTATCCATATTTCCGTTCCACGATAGATAGCCCACTGCGCCCGAATAAACACCACGCTTTACTACCTCAAGCTCTTGCAAGATTTCCAGCGCACGCACTTTCGGTGCACCCGATAACGTACCTGCCGGGAAAGTAGCGCGCAGCACATCAATCGGGCTCAAGCCTTCATTCAACTTACCCACCACATTGGATACTATGTGCATAACATGTGAATAACGTTCAATGCTGAACTTATCAGTCACTTCCACCGTACCCGTTTGCGCTATACGACCAATATCATTACGTCCCAAATCGATCAGCATTAAATGCTCGGCGAGTTCTTTGGGGTCTGCCATTAAGCTCTTTTCGTTCTCAAGATCAGCATCTGGCGTTGCGCCACGCGCGCGGGTGCCAGCCAAGGGTCTGACCGTGACTTCGCCCTCTTCGAGTCGCACCAAAATTTCTGGCGATGCACCGACCACTTGATGATCACCGAGGTTAAGATAAAACATATAAGGGGATGGGTTTAACATTCTTAAGGCTCGATACAAGTCGAGCGGTGCGGCTTCAAATGGCACACTTAAGCGTTGAGATAAAACAACCTGCATACATTCGCCGTCTGTAATGTACTGACGAATAGTTTCAACCGCTTTTTTGTAACCCACTTCGGTAAAGCTACTTTTAAAATCTGACTCTGTTACCTGGGTAGTGGTGCAACGCAAGGGTTGCTCGGGCATTGGCTCATGTAGCTGGTTTAGTAAACCTGATAACCGGGCAACACCATTTTCATAAGCGTTGTCGGCTTCGGGATCAACCAAAACTAATAAGGTTAACTTACCACTGAGATTATCGAACACTACCAACTCGTTGGCTTCCATCAGCAAAATATCAGGATTACCCAATGGGTCCGGATGCGGGTTAGGCCCAAGCCTTGGCTCGATCAAACGCACCGTGTCGTAGCCAAAATACCCGACTAAACCGCCGGTGACTTTGGGCAGGCCTTCAATGTGTGGAATACTGAATTGTTGCTGGTATTCGTCTATCCAGGTTAACGGGTCGGCGTGTTCAAACGACTCATTTCCACTTTCTCGATCTACGCTGATGTTGTGGCCATGTATACGAATAATGGTGGAGCACGGCAAACCGATAATGGAAAATCGACTCCACTTCTCGCCCCCCTGCACAGACTCAAGTAAAAAAGAGAACGGCTTATTAGCCAGTTTGACGAAAGTCGATAACGGGTTTTCGAAGTCGGCAACCACTTCACAGTACAGCGGTATACGAGTAAAGCCTTGCGCAGATAAACGCGCGAATTCGTTAGGGGTCATGTTAGCCGTCCTGACGGTTTTTCAAATTACGAAGGTCGCTTGATGTGCGACTAAGAGGCAGTTCTAGTGTCGCCAACGCCAACGATATTGTAATTTTGAAATGTACATCAGGTAGTGCCTTAATAAACTGTTGTATGAAATTGCGCGCCACAGGAGTCGCACCAGCGCACCAGGCTACTATCCCAATAAGCCGCTGCGCCGTCAAGCCCCAGGGGCCAAATACGGTATGCGGACAGAGAAAACCACCTATTTTTTTAAGGAATTGCCATTTTTTAGGAATTGCTAGCGTCTTTAACTATAGTCGGTATGATTAACGCAGTTCTTTTTGCGACCCACATTCAATTACGGCTTATATTGAATTACGACCCATATTGGATTACGACCCATATTCAATAACGACCCATATTCAACAACGACCCTTACCTCAGGTTCACACATGACTATTATTAAACAAGACGACTTGATTGACAGCGTAACCGATGCGTTGCAGTTCATCTCCTACTATCACCCCAAGGATTATATAGACGCCGTATATCAAGCTTGGGAGAGGGAAGAATCGCAGGCAGCTAAAGATGCCATGTCGCAAATCCTGATCAATTCTCGTATGTGTGCCGAAGGCAAACGTCCTATTTGTCAGGACACGGGCATCGTCACCGTGTTTATGCGTGTCGGCATGGATGTGCAGTGGGACAGCACCATGGATTTACACAGCATGGTAAACGAAGGGGTTAGACGAGCCTACCTTCACACCGACAACAAACTGCGCGCCTCCATTTTAGATGACCCGGCAGGTGCACGAAAAAACACGGGAGATAACACCCCGGCGGTTATACACATCGATATCGTGGCAGGTAACAAAGTCGATGTCGACATCGCTGCAAAAGGCGGTGGTTCAGAAAACAAATCAAAGATGGTCATGCTGAACCCGAGCGACAGCATCGTTGACTGGGTAGTTAAAACCGTACCCACCATGGGTGCTGGCTGGTGTCCACCTGGCATGCTTGGTATTGGTATAGGTGGCACAGCCGAAAAAGCAGCTGTGTTAGCAAAGGAGGTATTAATGGAGCCGGTCGATATTCAGCAGTTAAAAGATCGTGGACCGTCAAACCGGATTGAAGAGCTTCGGCTTGAGATTTTTGAACGCGTTAATGCACTTGGCATTGGCGCACAGGGTTTGGGCGGACTGACCACCGTTGTCGATGTGAAAATAAAAGATTACCCCACACACGCAGCATCCCTGCCTGTTGCCATGATCCCGAACTGCGCAGCCACCAGGCACACGCACTTTACCCTCGATGGCACTGGCGCTTACGAGCAGACACCACCCAAGCTCGAAGACTGGCCATCCATCACTTGGGATGCAGGCAGTAGCCGCAGGGTTAATCTTGACACCATAACAGCAGAAGAAGTCGCTACCTGGAAGACAGGTGACACACTGTTGCTCAATGGCACCATGCTCACTGGTCGCGACGCCGCCCACAAACGTATTCAAACAATTCTGGACAGCGGTGAGTCATTGCCAGATGGTCTTGATTTTAAAAACAAATTTATCTACTACGTCGGTCCAGTGGATGCAGTGCGCGACGAAGTGGTAGGCCCGGCTGGCCCAACGACATCCAATCGTATGGATAAATTCACCGAAATGATGCTCTCTGACGCAGGCTTAATCGGCATGATCGGCAAAGCCGAGCGTGGCCAAGTAGGCATTGACGCCATAAAAAAACACGCGGCTGTGTACTTGATGGCCGTTGGCGGGTCTGCCTATCTGGTATCCAAAGCCATTAAAAAATCCCGCATAGTCGCGTTTGAAGATCTTGGCATGGAAGCTGTTCACGAGTTTGTTGTGGAGGACATGCCCGTGACCGTGGCGGTCGACTCTCGAGGAGAATCAGCGCATCAAACCGGGCCAGCGTTGTGGAAAGGTAAAATTGAGTCAGGTGAGGTCAAGCCTGTTTACTTTGTATAGCATTCGGGCATTATCGTTTTGCGCAAAGTGTCCTAAACTTACAGTTCTGATCAGGCAAAAACCGGAATAAAAATGCTAGTCAAACTGTGTGCTGCAAAATCGTCTATTGCAAAGCTGCCGGCTGCCGTCATGCTGATGGCCGTTGTTATGTTGTCCGGTTGCGCAAGCTCAGCAGGTAGCTCGACTGGCACTCAGCGCCTTGGCGGTAAGATTCAAGCGTGTCGGGCCGGAGATCAAATGGTGAATTCTTCCAGGCAGTGCCTGCAGGACGGTGCAGCGTGTTATGAGCTGAGTAACGGCAATTGGTGTACCGGTGAACGAGGCAACACCTGCCCCACAGGGTCCACGCAACTTCCACAAGGTGCTGCCTGTCCTCGCGGAGCTCGATGTATCGCGTATGGCGAAAACCTTAACTGCGCGATAACTGGCTAACTTCGGTGTTGTGACGTCAGGCAGTTAATATTGATTGCCTGAACTGCGCGATAACCGAATCATAAACATGCGCATCATTTGTGTTGGCAGCATTGAAAATAGCCGAGCCAGCTACAAAAGTATCGGCACCGGCTGCTGCAATTTGCGCAACATTATCCACTTTTACTCCACCATCTACTTCTAAGCGTATTGCATACCCCGAATCGTCGATACGTTGCCTGACCGCCCGCACTTTATCAAGCGTATGGGGGATAAACGCTTGCCCGCCAAAACCCGGGTTCACTGACATGAGTAAAACGATATCAACTTTTTCCATCACATGATCAAGCAAATTTAATGGTGTTGCCGGATTAAACACCAAACCACTCATCAAACCAGCATCACGTACCAGCTGTAGAGACCGGTCAATATGTTCTGACGCTTCAGGATGAAAAGTGACACAGCTTGCCCCGGATTTAACAAAGTCTCCAATCAATCGATCAACGGGTGACACCATTAAATGTACATCGATTGGCGCTGTAACGCCGTGAGATCGCAGCGCATCGCACACTAAGGGTCCGATGGTTAAATTGGGCACGTAATGATTATCCATAACATCGAAGTGCACCCAATCGGCACCCGAAGACAGGACGTTGTCTACCTCTTCGCCGAGGCGGGCAAAGTCTGCTGACAAAATCGAAGGGGCAATAACCGGTGCCTGCATAGGAGTGACTTGCTCAATGGCTAAATGAGTAACTGTAGCCGTTTTAAACCTCTAGCGCGACCTGTAAAAAAGCGTTCATGAGCCGATAACAATCTTATCCGCCAAGGTTTTTACGATTTTTAAATGGCACAGCCCCGCCCCGACAAACACACACAGTCACCTATTTTCAGGCTTGATCAGCCTGAATTGCTGGACCTGCACGCAATGGAAGCGGCTTCAGCTCCAAACCAGCGCGGCGCATGGCGATACCTGGCAACCTTGTTTGAGGATGCGCAGAAGCGCCATTGCCAGCAACTCTCGATTGAGCCTGATGCTAATCTTTGGCGGGTGCGCTACCGAACCGGGGGTGACTATGATGAGCACGTCGTGGAGGATGCCAGCAACCTGATATGGGCCACAACAGCTTTGCAAGTCAAGCTTTGGGGTGAGCATTACCACAAACAGTCTCAGCGAAACGCCAGATTCACATTGATATTTGGTGAGATGAATACAGCTATCACGGTTAACGCAATACACACGGTTAATGGTGATTTTCTGGAATTTGATTTTGACCCGATACTGCCAATGCCGCCTTTGCTTGATGAATTGGGGTTTCAAGCCAACCAGCTCAAAGCATTGCGTGCGCGCCTGCGACACAACACCGGCATGGTTTTGATAACCAGTAGCGAAACCCACCAGCTGGATGATACATTACTTGCCATCAATCAAGAACTAGTATCGCCCTCGCGAAAACTATTGTCAGTCAATAAGCGGCACCGCTATAGCCTGCCACGCACCACTCAAATAGATCTGCAACATATCGATCAAGCCGAACAAGGCAAAACATGGAACACGGCACTGGATACCAGTCACGACATACTGCTGATTGGCGGCAATGTTCCAGAGGACTGTCACGAACGTATTGCCAATGCAAGCGATCAAGGCGTTATGACCATTCAGGCTTTGCAAGTAGGCAAAGATGCAGACCAAATTCAAATACTTAATGCCGGTATTATGCGTCGCTCGCCATTGCATCGCACGGTAGACACCATCGTCAATCACTATCCAGTACGCACCAACTGTCCTCATTGTGTAGAGCGCTGCGTTCTAAACGAGTACGAACAACATTGGCTGGAGCATCTAAGAACACCGGTCACCGAGAACGTTGTCAGTTGGCTGACCGACGGTAACACCGAACAATTCATGCGCTCGGTCGGCTGCGATAGGTGCGCTGACAGCGCCTACGGCCCTCCAATGTCAGTTTTTGAGGTGATAGAACGCAACGAGCAAAACCATTTATTTCCTAGCAGTGACAGAGTGAATACAAACAGCACTGGTTTCACCGCATTACAGCGACAGTTAATGGTAAAAGCCAAGAAAGGGAAAATCAGTTTGGACGAAGTGATCAGAGTGTTGAACGGATAATACATCAGAAGACTCTTCCATGAATCATCTGATGTTGGGTTGCGACTAACCTGAATAAGTTAGCCTTTTTTTCTGGTTGAGTTTTTTCCAGCTTGATTTTTTTATTTAACCAAGCCCTTGTTATGCTGCCTCAGCGTCATCCGAGCGTCCGCCATCTGGCATACGCTTTACATCCAAGCCAGCTACAACCCGCAACGTAGGTTTCACTGGTGTATCAATGCGATCAGGTGTATAGGTGTGTTCTGCCAGTAGCTGATCGGACCATAGCAGGCCCGATACAGAATCTTTATTCATTGGCTTGCACATGTTGCCGTTGAGTTGATTATGAGAGACCAGATAGTTGCGCAGGCGCATAAACATATCTCTGTCAACTTTGCCGGTTTTACGCCAAAAAGCTTTTAGGGACGCTTGCGACGTAAGTCCAGGTAAATTGTATATGGCTTTGCCAAGCGTTTTCACGGGTGTACCATGAAATAATGAAGACATTCCAACGGTGCTGTTTATGACTACGGTGCCTTGTGCGTGCTTTAACAACGTTGGTAAGCATAAATCGTGTACGTAGAAAACCCTGCCCTGCAAACCAAGCTCGCTGACCAGATTGTTAAACAGGTTCGTATAATCGGTGTAACCTCGATCAAGCGGATGATGCTTAAATACGATCGCTTTATTTTTCGACGCATGTTTGGCGAATGAAGTCACAACATCGCCAATAAAGTGTTCTATCGAGTTATATTCCGAATGCACCACCACTTGCATATCACAATGGACCTGCAATGGGCATACAAAATAATTGTTCTCGAATTCGGGTAATAGATTACCCAGAACATGGCGTTCTTTTCGCTGAAAACGCACTTTTCTAAATCCGGAAATTATCCAGCGAAAACCTTCAGGCAACCAGCGAAAATCGCGATGATGTTGATAACCGGGAAACAGCTTTTTACGATACGCGCTGGCCAAATAATAGACCATAGAGTGAATGGCCATCAACGCAAACACATTGATCGAAAATTCGGACTCTGTTTGACTCTGTTTTTTTGCAGCCGGCAATTTAAAACCATTGCGCAACATTGGCGAATGGCCATTAACGCCACCTTCTTCCAGCGTAATGAAGTTAGGCCTGATATAACCCTCCTCAAAAACGAAGACTCTTACACCATTGCGTTGTGCAACTTCCTTGGCAATGCGATGATAGATACGGCAATCACCGAACAAATAAATTCGGCCAATATTCTTATTGGCGATCAGTCGATCAAGAAATGCATCCCAGTGCTGGAGCTCTCCTGAGAAGTCGATAGCGCCAGGCCGCTTATAAAACAGCTTATCGCCACCGTTTAAATTGACTTTATGAATATTGAATCCACGAGACTCAAGCTCGTCACCAAAACGCGAGAAGAAAGGTCCTATTGGCCCTTGTAGCAACAACACATCAGGGCGCATAGCGAAGTCCTTTCACGATATTGACAACCTTGTTTATCTGCCTTAATGACCACTTGCCAGAAATATGCTTGTTCATTGCAATTCTATTTTTTATTGTTTGCACCAGATCCTCTGGTGTTGTGAACTCTCCGGTATCGATGTCAACGTATCTTGGATACGCTATCAACGACAGGTACACCAGTTCATCCAGCGTTCTGCGACGCGTACGTCGGTCATTGTGCTGATGATCTTCAGTTAATCCCCAACCCGCATAAAATGGTGTCCCATAGGTCACCACTCGTTTACCTCTTAACAACGCCTCAAATCCTGATAGCGATGTCATCGTGTGCAACTCATCACATACTTCAATGCAATCGACAATTGATGCATCTGCATCCACAGCATTTGCATTTTCATCCAGCACACTCTTCTCTACTGCGCCCTTTCGATTACCTGCAACCACATCCGGATGTGGCTTATAGCGAATCCATGCATCTGGCATGGCTTTGCGAACAGCAATCAAAAGATCAGCGTTTTTGCGAACTCCGTCGCAACCGCGCCGAATAGACTCATCGTCTTCAACTTGCCCGACGACCAGCACATGGACCTTGTCAGGCGCAGGTAACAATAGGTTACTTTTTGTCCCTACGTTATATTTCGACAGGCGCGACGATAAGATGAGCTTTTTTAGTGATACAGCACGAAAAATTTCTGCTGGCGTGCAATCATGCTGGCTTAACAGTGCTTCCAGCTCGCTTGGACGCGCCGGATCGAAGTACATTCCCAGCCCATCGACTACCAATGAGGCCGGCGCATTAAAATCCGAACCCAAACCACTGGAACGCAGAAAACCGTCTTCGAGTCGAAACACAGGCAACCCGCTATCGGCCTGGCTCTCGGTGGGTTTTACGTCACTAAACGCCCTGTAACCCCACGTCAGCCTGGCGGTAGCCCTCGGCTGTTCGCCCTGGACAGCACCATCGGTGCGATGTTCAAGACTTTTGCGTTTATTGCCACGGTTCCTGCCAAAACTCACTGAGCCATCCGGTGAACGCAAATATTGCCTGATGTATTTCTGCTTCCATGCGGTGATACCGACGCAATCAAAATGATGTGCATTTCTGGTAAACATGCGTTGCTGAAGCTCCACATGCTCAATACATTCGTGCAATTGCCACGACACACCAGTGACCGGGTTACAGTAAGTGGCCAGTGCTATGTGGGTCGCGAAAAACAATTCATCGATACTGCGTTTCCGGGTACGTCGTGCAACCGGATTTCGGTCGTCAGTAAGTCCCCAGCCTGAATAAAACGGTTGCCCAAACACCACGACCGGTTTACCACACAAGAGGGCTTCATAACCAAGCTGCGAAGTACCTACATACACTTTGTCGATGTGCTTCAGCAAACGCATGGGGTTAACAAAATCGCTGTACAGTCGAACACCGAGTTCGCAGGCCAAGTCAGACAGGTACCCTTCCCGCCTGCCACTGATGACATCCGGGTGTACTTTTACAACTATCTCAGCGTCGTTGTTCTCTTTTATAGCTGCATGCAACATGGCTTCAAAACCATTGGCGTCCATAGCCCCATAGCGCACCGATGCATCATCGCGTGTCTGGTCAACCACCAACACTTGTTTCTTAGATTCATCACTTGTATCCATCAACGGTGTGCTGGCACGCGACGGAATGAACTTGCAATTAGATGTGAAATTGTATTTAGTGATGTTACTGGCCACCAGTTGTTCACGACATCGAGCGGCATACCCTAACTGCTCATCAGTGGCTAGTGCCCTGAAAGCGTTGCTTTCAAGGTTAAGCAAATTTTCTAAATCACAGGGTACCGCGCTATCGTAATAAACACCGGTGCGATCTTTGAGTAAGGAGTAACTGATTCTCGAATGCGGGTCAGCCGCACTGCTTCGAATCCAACCGTCTTCGAGATAGACCACATCTAGTTGGTGTTCTTGCGCGTATTGAAGAGCAGCGGCTGTATTGGATTTTCTACCCCAGACCAATACACACGAAACATCCTCTAATTGTGTTTTGGCTTGCGAGGGTGAAAGAACCTGATCAACTCCGACAAGCTTTTCCACATGCCGGATGGCGCGTAAACCGCGAGAAAATGCAACCGCGATAGCCGTTTGGCTTTGAATTTGGGATTGAGAGGAAACAGCGACCACAAAAATGTTTTCTTATAGTGAGTAGGAAACAGCAGTTATTAGCCTCTTCGTAAATGCAGGAAATAAGCCATTCGCAGCGCACTAAACGCTGGAATTTGCGCAGTTTGCCAGCGTTCTACGCCACCTGATAACACCTAGATGATTTTGCGTACTGGCGCACTTCTCGTGGCCTCGGAATTGCACTTTGTTTGGCTTGAACTCGCGCATACAGGCGCATTTTAAATAGGTGCTTTAACGCCCATGAACGTGCTGTTCGTATCAGATACCCGGTCTACCACAACGTCCTACCGTGATGGCTCTATCCGGTATCGCTGCTTTCACATGGCAGAAGCCTTACAAGCTGCGGGCCATTTGGCTGATGTCACGGCATTGGATAGTCTCGACCTGGCTAATTTGAGCCGCTACGATGTACTGAGCGTACACCGCCCTACTGCGAGCAGAAAGCTGCTTAAAGTGTTAGAGCATTGCCACAAGCTTGATATCAGAACGGTTGCAGACATTGACGAACTCGAGTTTGACCCGGATGTGGCCAGCGAATCGCCCAAACTTCTGTTAGAAGATCAAACCATGGCTACTGTTCGTGCAAGCTTTCTGCGCCAGCAGCTCGCACTGAAACATTTTGACGAGGTGTCGGTAGCGACCGAAGAACTTGCCAGAGCACGACGTGTGCAGAACCCGAGTCAACCGATTTACGTTGCAGCTAACGGACTGTCAAATTTTTGGCTGTCGTGCAACGATCAAATCAAGCTGGGCCACCCGACTGTCAAACGCATCAGCTTTTTCTCTGATGTCAACGGAGTTGAAAAAGATTTCGATGAGGCCTCAGTCGCGATAAACCGCGTTCTGAAAAAAAAGCCTGACTCAGAGCTCAATGTTATCGGCCCGTTGGATTTAAGTTCGAGTGGCATTGAAACCGCCAGAGTCATTCGTGGCCAATGGCATGACTTTATGAACGTGCCACGCGAACTGTCAAAAACCTGGGTGAACATATCACCTTTGCAAAATACCCGCATTAACTACGCAAAAGCACATACACGTTTTATTGAATCTGCAGCATTCGGTGTTCCGATTATCTGTTCACCCACAGCCGACCTGAAACGTCACAACGTAGCCGGATTGCATTTGGCTGAAAATACCGAGCAGTGGCTTGAGGCTTTTGAGGCCTTGTCTGACAGGGCGTATTACGAGTCTTGTCAAAAAGCGCTGCATCCATACGCAAGAGAGCATTGTCTCGCTACCCACAGTGTTCAGACCTTAATAGATCGATGGACCGCCAACCGTGAAATCACAGAAGATGAGACTTTTACTTCTTTATCCGCAGCAAACTGAAAAACCCAGGCAACGACTCAGTCGTACAGGTGCACAGTTAGACGGAATTGCGAGCTCGGTTAAGTCTCTTCTTGATCGCTTTGGCTCACAAATCGAGGTATCAACGTTCGCCTGTAAACAAGGCGGCGACGATAAGGTGATTGAGGCAGCTGCGAATCGAAGCAGTCTGGCTGACGTTTTCGACGCCAGCGATATGATAATTGATATATCGCTTGAAGCCAATATCAACGTAATACCGGGTGATTTTGCCGGACCTGTTGTTCACTTGTCACCCAGTTTCAGTGGCTCATTCGCTTGCAACGATATTTGCGTAACCGGTGGCGCTCGATTACTGCAAAGCGATGTGGTCAATTGCATTAGCCAGTCGCGCGAATCTTATCTGAACCTGTTACCAAGCACCAAGGAGCTGGACGCCAACATGCACTACGCAGCGTTCTCGCCTTTGCCCTCACGTGTTGGCGATGCGTTTTACCGTAACGAGAAAGATCATGCGCTGATCTTTTTGTCCTATCCAGAGCATCTACGTAACGATGTAGTCGTCAATAGAGACTTGGAAACACTGAACCAATCACTGCACACCGTGGAGGATCTTCGCTCTCTGACGTTTGTTTGCGAAAGCCTGCGTGACCTACCGATTATTCAAAAAGTTGCCGACGCATTAAAACAATCACTGGGCCTGTCACCTAGTATCTGGGGACTGCGCAAAGGTGAGTTTCACGACATGTTTTCCATAATGGCAAAATCGGACGTGGTGTTCTTCGGTGGTAATTCTTTATACGCTGACGCTATTCTTCGAGGTATTCCGGTATTCGCATGGCGTACCAATCAACCTGGCGCGCAAAACATTTCGCAAGCCTATTCCCAGTACACTGAGAATCAGGATAGAGATGCCATGCTGTTAGAGCAGCGCAAGCAGCTGGAAACTATCTTTGCCGCACAGTACCTCGACGCAACGGTGCCGAATCAACGGCGGTGTTTCGATCGTGTACTTACCGATTTAATCAGCTTTTGTGCAAAGGGTAAAAAGTTTGATTTAAAATCACCCGCCCCTGCCGTGCCCGAATGGGTTATAGAACCAGCAACAGCCAGTGAAAATCGGAATCTACCCGACAAGCTCAGACGCTCTGTTTGGAGTGATCGACAAAAGCTGCTGCAATTCAAGCAATCGCAAAATCGGGAAGTTGTTGCTAATAGTGATCGGGCGGACAGACAAGTCTTCACTAAAGTCAACTAGCGACTGACTTCCTGATCGTTGAATACTTCGTAATACCCCGAAGCCTGATCACTTAACTCAACCGTATAAAGCGCATTCGCATCGTAAACCGGCACCTCAACTACATTGCCGATGATGCGTCTGGCGTATACCAGCTCACCTGTGTTCTGATTGGTCACTGACACAACTGCATCGTTGACTGTTGCTGTTCTCGTTGCCAAAAAGCCAACCGCTTGCCTGCCATCATTGTCCAGCTGGTTAAAGGTAATCGGCCAGTCACTGTACATGTTTGCATTCGCTTGATCAGGTACAACCCACGCTGGCCATGCTTCAAACGTGTAGCTTCGTTGTGCTTTGTTCATGCGTACAACACCATAACCAATACCAAGCTGATCTTTTTGCCAAGTGCCGTTTAGCGGTTTAGGTAAATAATAAGAATCCGGATTAGCTGCAGCCAGTACTTCTATAAAATTGTTGTGTGCATCGGTATATTGACCCAGATAATTATCCCCAAGCTCACCTGGGCCTGCATTTAAATTGGCTGGGTCCCAGACTCTTGGAAAGATATTCAGCATCGACGGGCCAGCAAACGAATACACCGCATCGCGAGGCTGCGCTACACCATGTTGCAGGCTTGAACCCAAATGCTGATCACCACTGATGTGTGGCGCAAATGCCTTACGCAACGCCACTACCGCCCTGTCACGCCCCGACTTTGGCCAGCCATTGGCATCTTTGTCTCGTAAATTGCGTGTAGCATCAGCACCTGCATGGCTTGTGCTCTGCGCAAAGGGTGATTGAGAAATCGCTAATTTTAAAGTTTGACCAGTCCAATCTTTTGCCCATTCATTTAAAAATGCCAATTGTCTGGTGCCCAGTAAAGTCGCAGTGTCATCGGGTGTATTGGGATGACTTTTAAATTTGCGATCCTCCAATATCGCGAATCCGACACCTGCATACACCAAATCGGTAAAGTAGACATCGATGCCCTGCGCTACAGGAGCATTATCTTTGTACGTAGGCAGACTTCCTGTTTGAGTTTGAATAACGATTTGTACAAATTCACTTGGGTAGACAAAACCACCATCGGTCTCTTCAATAGCTGGCACACCATTAGCACCCCAAACATTTCCTTGATACACATCGTGATCATCGGGAATGATAAAAGAGGGTTTGTTTCGCGTGTATTCTCTGACCGTGAGCACAAATTGCTGCCACTTCCAGAAATAATCATCCACAAGCGTTTCCAGACTGACGTCATCGATGAAACCGTTTGGATCGAATTCGTAAATCTGATCGCCCAAAAACGTCAGTATATCGCTACCGTGTTTATCAGCATTAGCCAGTAATTCGCTGTGAGGATAAGCGATTCTTTCCTGAGTCCATGTAAACGGCGTGGTGTTGTTTTGTTGTATCCATCCTTCTGTATCGCTCAACAATAAGCCTGGCCTACAATTAAATGTGGACACAATCACTTCATTTTTCGTGATCGGATCAGCTTGAATCACACCATAGAAATAGTGACTTGGTTCGGATGATTTTTTTTGCAGGACTACACGATACGCGACAGACTCTGTTGCATTCCAATCGGGGACAGAAAATCGGGAGACGAACGCAGATGGATTTATATCGCTGGATGCGATATTGACCCACTGGCCATCGCGCTGGACTTCCAGACTGGGCGTTGCATAACCATCTATGCACAATTGCGGCAGCTGCGCATTTAAAGTTAACGTATTTCGACTTAGCGTATAGGTTGTCATTAGCAACGGACCAAACGAGCGATCTGGCACGTCTATCAGCTTTGCTCCCGAGCCATAAAAATAGTTAAACCAATGCTGAGTATCGGACGCCCCAGGTGTCGAAACCAAAGCAATATTTCCCAGCAATCTATGCGCTGGTACCTCCGCTTTTACCGAATTAACGACGCTGCCTTGCGGATTTAAAACCGATACATTCAGGTAATAGCGAGACTGTATATTAAAGTCAGCACGCACAAGCAGTGTTACACCGTCTTTATCACTGAATTCTGCCCCAGCCCCCTGAGCGGTGATTATTCGCTTTTTTACCCGACCATTGTCTTCTATGAATGCACGGCCATTAGCATCAACCCCGGCGATTAACCCACCATCTCTGCCATGTCGATTATGAACCAATGCGGCTGCCCGATAATCCAGATTGCCACCGGCACCAATTAAAATACCACTGAAACCTGTTGAGGCATGCCCTTCAACAACACCAGTATTGACTCGTAATTCGAACGAACCAGGAGACGCTGATACAACACTATTTAGCCTGTGTACACTTCGCAATGGCCGTTGGTTTATCGCATTGCGTGTTTGCAGTCGTCCCTGATTGACTTCCCAATCGTGCAAACGATTTGCCCAGTATGCGCCTCCAACCCAAGCTTGATTGCAGACGCCAGACCAAGTATCTTTGAACGCCACATCAAGAGCTGCATTGAAATCAGGTCCATTGGTGTCGTCTGTGTCACCATCAGCAGTCTCTGCACCTGAATCAACGGCCTCACTAACATCGTAAAGATCTAGTGCCACATCGCTTAGATAAATTTCATCAGAGCGATCGCCCAGCGATTTAAACCGCAGGGTTAGTGTGCTGTCAGCAAATTCGGCAAGCTGAGCCGCCGGTATCAACAGCTGCCTGGATTGCCAGTCAAAATTATTGGGTGTTAACGAATAGACTTCGGTTTCAATCGCGTGTTCAGCGCCATCGTCCGCAATCGCTAACAGCTCTGCACTTAAATTATGCACTGCATTAGTATTTTCGCTCGCAAAATTCCTGGCCGCGCTAAACGAAAAGCGCAAAGAAATGGCTCTTTGGCCTATGCGAGCGCTGGTGTCCTGGGATAACACACACCCATTCGATAACGTGATGAATCCACGCTTACCACCGCCTGATTGCAATTCAGCATTGCCATTGCCGCATGCACCTTGACTTACCCACCCGGAGATTTGCGGGTCAGCGCTTAAGCTGTTCAACCCTTCAGCATTGATTAAAGAAACACGCGTTCTGGAGGGTTCTTCCGGACTTATAAGCTGCTGAAGTGATAACAGACTTTGCGTTTGAGTTTCTGGGGTGTCCACTGCCCTGAAACTACCCAGTGGCAATGGCAAAATATCATCGCTACCAACCGCATCGCCCAAACCAACAGCAACAATATCACTTTCACTATCGTCGGACTTGGGCTGGCAGGCCACACAAGCCACCAATACAGACAAGCAAACCAAGCGCTTTAGCCATGTATTAAAAATTACTGCAACCATTATAAGAAATGTACCCTACTTTAAAAATGCCAGTCGTTTTCACCTATGCAAAAGCAAATGCACTTATCGTGTCATTCGTTAAGGTTTCAACGTTGTGAATGTAAGTTGTGGAGGGATACAGATAGTTTAGCTCAGATGAAATAGCTTAATCTGCTGAGCAAGATAAGCTAGGTCAACAAGACTAAAGCTACAAAGGCCATAAAAAAGCCTATACACACATCGGTAATAAGTTGCTTTCGTGCAGCATGATTTAAGTCCAGTTCATCTTCTCTTGGGATATCAGGTAACACTGATGCCGGTCCGCTTTTTATTTCATCTGCCAACTCGGTGACTTTATCCAGTGGGATATCACATGCCAGCGCATAGGCAAGCAACGTATTCACCACCTTTACACCACCATCACCAGGACTTAAACGTATCAACATGGTCAGGTGATTGACAGCTGTCATGTTCAGCCCTTGTTGTTGACCAAGCCTGCGAACCAAGCCCAGATCTTTTTCCAGGCCAGCTAACGAGTCCAGAGTTCTGGCCAATTTTTCTTCAGTTATGCCGCCTGCACCATGCTGCTTTCTCGACGTTTCAACTGCAGTGCTGCGCATGCTCACCAGATCTTCTTCCCGGCCATGGATAGTCATTTCAACAAGCACGTTGACTGTGTTAAATGGAATACCTACAGCCATTAGGTTATCTTTGTGGTCCTGAATGTCACCCATTTTGCCCACAATTTCCAGAGCAATTTTTTTGATTGGGTTAAGAGGCACATCTGCAGATTCCGCTTCGGATTCTGTGGCAACGCTCACGACACTCTGATCATTATTGGATAGGGGTTGTGCTGCAGACAAGGTTATAAACCTGTTTTGGAGTACCAGCAATAAATGCATAAAGTACGCCACTGCAACGACTTTATTACGCACTCCATCAGGAAAAAAAAACCGCTTTTACGCGGATTTTTTTATATTAATGCTGTGAGTACATCCAGCTTGCGTTTTAAACAGTGAAGCCAGCCTTGCTAGCCAGTAGAACTAATGGGCACTACCTTGTCGTCCTTTTCTTTAAGCAAATTTATTAGATACTGACCATAGTTATTTTTAGCCAGCTTGGTAGCTTGTGCCAGCAGTTCTTCATCACCAATCCAGTCACTGCGCCAGGATACTTCCTCCGGGCAGGCGACTTTCAGACCCTGGCGACGTTCAAGTATTTCGACAAACTGTCCTGCTTCAAGCAGTGATTCGCCCGTACCCGTATCAAGCCAGGCATAACCTCGACTCATCACTTGGACTTTCAGTTGTTTCTGGTTCAGATAAACACGATTAACATCAGTGATTTCCAGCTCACCCCGAGGAGATGGTTTTATGTTCTTGGCAATATCCACAACTTGATTGTCATAAAAGTACAACCCTGTCACAGCAAAATTGGATTTAGGTTTGGTCGGTTTCTCTTCGATATCAAGTGCATTGCCATTTTCATCGAAATTGACTACGCCATACCGCTCAGGATCGCTGACACGATAAGCAAAAACACTTGCACCTTCTGTTTTTAATGCCGCATTCTTTAGTAAGTCACTCATGTCACTGCCATGAAAAATGTTATCACCCAGAACGAGCGCAACCGGGTCGTCGCCAATAAACTCTTCGCCCAGAATAAACGATTGTGCCAAGCCATCGGGTGAGGGCTGAACGGTGTAGCTAAGGTTAATACCCCACTGACGGCCGTCACCCAGTAATTGTTTAAAAAGTGGTACGTCGCGCGGTGTGGATATAAGCAATATGTCGCGTATACCCGCCAGCATGAGCGTTGTGAGCGGGTAGTACACCATAGGCTTGTCGTAAACTGGCAAAAGCTGTTTTGATACAACCTGGGTAATCGGGTGTAATCGAGTACCAGAACCACCAGCTAAAATAATGCCTTTCATTTTTTGATATCACCTTACGTCAATGTGTACAGCGCTGATCTATCACGCTTATTGATACAGCTTTGCCAGACAAACCTGTAGGTTAAGCTGCGCCGATTACTCGGCTTTCAGTTGAAGGCTTTCCGCCCTTGAGCAACGTATCAAAGTAATCTATGGTTTTTTCCAACCCTTGTTCCAGTTTGACCTTAGGCTCCCAATCCAATTCTTTCCTGGCCACAGAGATATCCGGGCGGCGTTGAGTCGGATCGTCACTGGGAAGGTCTTTGTAAACCAGCTTGGATTTAGAATTAGTCATTTCAAGCACTTTCTCAGCTAATTGCTTGATGGTGAATTCGTCTGGGTTACCAATGTTGACAGGGCCAGTAAATGAATCGTCAGTCGCCATAATGCGGTGAAACGCATCGATTAAATCCAGGCAGTAACAGAAAGAGCGAGTTTGTTCGCCCTCACCATAAATAGTAATGTCTTCGCCTGATAACGCCTGCACGATAAAGTTGGAAACCACGCGCCCATCGTTCGGGTGCATGCGAGGTCCGTAAGTGTTAAAAATACGACCCACTTTTATGCGTAAACCATGCTGTCGGTGGTAATCAAAGAAAAGTGTTTCAGCGCAACGCTTGCCTTCGTCATAGCAAGAACGAAGACCAATCGGATTAACATGCCCCCAATAGTCTTCCGTTTGAGGATGAATTTTAGGGTCACCATAAACTTCACTGGTAGATGCCTGAAAAATTTTCGCATTGGTTCGCTTGGCAAGGCCCAACATATTGATGGCACCGTGAACACTGGTTTTAGTGGTTTGCACCGGGTCGTGCTGATAGTGCACAGGGGACGCAGGACAAGCCAGATTATAGATCTCGTCCACTTCTAGATAAGTTGGAAATGTAACATCGTGACGCATCAGTTCAAATGAAGGGTTATCCATCAAATGGGCAATATTTTGCTTGTTGCCAGTAAAATAGTTATCCATGCAAATAACATCATTGCCTTCTGACAGCAACTTGTCGCACAGATGCGAGCCAAGAAAACCCGCTCCACCGGTTACCAAGACTCGTTTGCTGACGAGATTGCCCATTGTTGAGGATAAATCATTCATTTTTCAGTGTGATTCCAAATGTATTGTTGACGAAAACCGTCGCTAAATCTTGACAAAAACATTATACAGACGTTCGCCCGGATAACTGCCGTGCAGTCTTTTGTCATGCAGGCAAACGCTGGGGCTTTGGTCATCTGTTAACCAGATCATTAAACGTCGTAATTGCAACTTATACGCCACTAACAGCGACGATACGGCTTGTGCAGACCAAAATCACCTACTCGTCCTGTAATTTTCGCCGTTGTGCAAACAGTGTGAAAAAGCGCAATATGATCTCTCAGGAGGAGTGATTCGCAAATTTGGCTACTCGACACGAGTTTCACCTGTTCATGTGACCCATCTTGATTGCCAAATTATTGGCGTATACGGCATAATGCTCACTAAAATCCCTGCCGGACACTTTCATGCGACACGCCGTTTCTCAAAGCCACTTTGCATCTGTACGCAAACGCTTCATCCAGCTACTTGGACTTACAGGGATACTTGTATTTCTCGGCTTTGTTAGCCCATTATCCCAGGCTGCAACTGTCAGCGGAAACACCACCAAATGGTCACCTATAACGCTGGATTTCATTGGCGTTGAAGCAAGCGAAACCGACACCAGCCCGAATCCGTTTCTGGACTACCGATTAACCGTAATATTCACCGCTCCAAGCGGTCAGACATACACCGTCCCAGGTTTCTTCGCAGGCGATGGCAACGGTAACGGCAGCGGCAATCACTGGCAAGTGAGATTTGCAGCCAGCGAAGTCGGCACGTGGCAATACAGCGGCGTGTTTCATTCAGGCAGTAACATCGCCATCGATGCCAATCTTTCCAACGGCAATGAAATTCCTCTGGATAATGCACAAGGCGACTTTTTTATTACCGCACAATCAGCATCAGCTGCAGGCTTTTTAAAATACGGTCGATTAAGTTATGTAGGGGAACATTATCTAAAGTTCAGCGACGGCCCCTACTGGGTTAAAGCCGGGACTGATAGTCCTGAAAATATGCTCGGCTACGCAGGCTTTGATAACACGATCGATCAAAACGGCAACTTCTTGCACCGTTTTGAAAACCATGTTCAAGACGCCAGAGATGATGACCCGGTTTTTAGCAACCAGTCGAATGGCGTTGACGGTCGCGGTTTAACCGGGGCACTGAACTACCTGTCTGATCAAGGTGTCAACTCGATTTATTTTCTCCCCATGAACCTCGGTGGCGATGGCCAGGAAACTTATCCATTCGTCGGTGGAGAAAACACCAGCTTTAATAAAACCCACTACGACATCAGTAAACTGCATCAATGGAATGAAGTGTTAAAGCATGCTCAAAGGCGTGGTATCGCACTTAATATTCAGTTAAGTGAAACTGAGGTCGCCAACGAAAGATGGTTGGACAATGGCAATTTGGGTGTGGAGCGCAAACTCTTCTTTCGTGAATTGATAGCACGCTTTGGTTATCTGCTAGCAGCAAAATGGAATCTTGGCGAAGAGAATGACTACCCTGTGAGCGAAATACGAGCGCATGCAGACTACATTCGTTCATTGGATTGGAGTGCTAAACCCATTGCAGTACACACGCAAATAAATAACTTTCGCGACTACGAGGAAATCGTCGGAGAAGAGCGATTCAGTGCATCGTCCATTCAATACGATTGGGAATTTGCCGGTGAGTTTGTTGAACAGTGGCGAACAAGATCAACGCAAGCCGGGCATCCATGGGTTATTGATATGGATGAAAACACCAACGGTTTGAGCGACACCGATCACAATCAACGGCGTAAGCAAATTCTCTACGACGTGTTGTTTAGTGGAGGCAATATAGAATGGTACTTCGGTTTGTACAACTTGCCGCTCGGTGGCGATACCACTGCTGGTGATTTCCGATTGCGCGAATCCATGTGGCAAACCATGCGCTTTGCCCGTGAATTTATGGAAAACGAGCTGCCCTTTTGGCGCATGCAACCCATGGACTCCATTGTCAGCAACGAGAATCAAGCCTTGGGGGGAGCGGAAGTTTTTGGAGCCGACAACGAGGTGTACGCTGTTTATCTACCCAATGCCAACGGTGGTCAAACCATTAATCTTCAGGGTACCACCGGCACTTTTATACAACAATGGTTTAACCCGGTTAACGGTCAGTTCGAAGGCAACTCCACCGAGTTAAGCGGCAATCAGGCACACCCTTTGGGCACGCCGCCCTCGCGCAACAATGATGACTGGGTGTTACTGATTCGATCAACCACAGCTGTAAAACCCACCCGAGAGGCCATCATTGACGATGCGGCGTTAGAACCTGAGAGCTTGGAACCTGAGAACTTAGATCCTGAGAACTTAGACGCTGAAGAGCTTGAACCAGATGCGAATGACCAGAATGAGGCCGAGGCAGAAGACGATCAAGGCGCAAATGGCGATCCCAGCGATACGGACTCAGAAAATGAAGCAACAACAACTGGCGACGCTGCAGATAACAACGACGATGAACGGGATAACAATGCGCTACCTGTATTGAGCTTTGGAGACATTCCTGTTGCCACTCGAGGTCGGCCTTATAGTCTGATGTTTACGGCGAGTGACGCCGATGGCGTAGCACCGGCTGTGACTGCCGATACGCTGCCACCTCAAATGACTATTCGTCAGGTGTCCGATGGCGTTTTCGAACTTGCGGGCGAGCTCGCGCAAGCCACCGCTGAATCGGTGACCGCAGATATCATAGCTATAGACTCGCGATTTCGAGACATAAGCGTTGTCGAATCTATCACCATTTCAGTCCAGGATAACCCAACAGAAGGAGAGCCTGTGCAGGATGCTGTCGACGATGACGACACCGACAGCTCTGCTACTGACACGGCAGACACACCAGACACACCAGACACACCAGATACGCCAGATGCGCCAGATGCGCCGGATGAAACTGAAGATAATATAAACGCAGCGTCCGATTACGCACCCATTATTCTTGGCGTACAGGATGTAAAGATATCGGTTGGTACAACGTTTAACCGGGTTGTTTTGCCGGTAGACAGTGAAGGCATCGTACCCTCTATTCGGGTGATAGGTTTGCCTTCCGGAGCCACATTTGACGATAACGGGAACGGCACTCGTACATTCAGTTGGACACCAACAGATGCTGATATTGGAGAACACAGCATGACCTTCGTTGCAACAGATGCAGGCCCTGTTCCGCATGTAGTGCAGCAGGACTTCACAGTAACGGTCGTGGACCAAACTGATGCCTTGGACGATCAATCACAAGCCGAACCGGACTTTAATTTTCCACCAATCTTTCATGCCATTACGGACAAGCAAGTAAGCATAGGCGATACAATTATAATTGCGGTTAAACCAATCGATCCAGAAGGTCATGCGCCTATTTTGCACGTAGCAAATGCGCCACTGGATTCTACGTTTAACGATAATGATGATGGTTCGAGAACATTTGAATGGGTGGCTTCCGGTGAAGCTGGTCAATTATACAACTTGGAATTTATTGCTATTGACAGTGATGATGCCACTTTGAGTACAACCATTAGCGTAAGCCTCACAGTGATACCTTAAAAGAATATAATTACGATTCGACCGCGATTAGCCGTTAGCCGTTAGCCGTTAGCCGTTAGCCGTTAGCCGTTGGCCGTTGGCCAGACTAGATCAGTAGCACTCAGCATGTGCCAGGGTGCTTACATACGTGGGTTTTAACTTACGTGGGTGTTAACTTTGATGGGTGTTAGCTTGCTTTGCTGTTACACATCATCAAAGTCGCTTCGTGCTTACTCATTGTACCCAAGCATTGGCTAAGCGCTTTGTCCAGCAGAAAATCTGAATCCAGAACCGGGTACGGGTCGGCCGCATCAGGATAATCAGAAAAGTCCTCATTGAAGCCCTTCCCTGAAAGCCAGGTATCGGCGATCATATCGTTTTGCTCTTTAAAATGAGCATAAAACTTCAGCGCCTGTTTCTTTGAAGGCTTGATGACACCATATTCGTCATCCCAGCTATGCAGCATCTTAATCAGATCCTGCCGTAACTCCTCTTTGTTGTACCCGAGTAACATGGGGTCAGTATCGTCCATTCGATTAAACGCCAACAGGGTTTCCTGAGCAGTATAAGAAAGCCGTTCATTGTTCTGTTTGCCCGGTTGTCGAAACTCCTCAGCCGATATTCCAATACGTTCACAGAAGTCTGCAACCACACTACCTTGATATAGTCGGTCAGCTTCGAAGAACTTTACACACAGTGCTTCGGAACCAAATACCCTGGCCCAGCGATTAAGCAATCCTGCGTAATCGTAGTATGGGCCCTTCACATTAATTGAATCAAAATCAAACCGGCTTTTATTGCCGCCCTGTATTGCCGTGTTATGCGAACTCATGGCAAACCGATCTTGACGTCTAAGATAAACAACAATTTCAATACTCTCGTACATTTTTTTTAAAAACGATTTCAATCCAGCTATGTCGCCGTGGCGAGTAATTCGCGACTGCAAATGTTCGGATGAATAGACAACGGTTGATTCTTGTGGGTACTCAGCTTGAAACTCTCGTACCTCTTTGGTGTGTTTATTGAAAAATTTCTGTTTAAATTTTTCGATACTTTTGGGCTCATTTCTAACACCAGCCAATGCAAGTAGATCTGCATCAGGTACGGAGTGAGCGAACAATACCAAGCGAAAATTGCTGATCAGACCAGCAAACTGCGGATAGGTACAGTTTTTCTCGCTGAGCTGGTCTCTGTGCAAATGCAAATACTGCTGAATCGACGTTGAACCCGTCTTTTCACTACCAATGTGCAAGATGGCTTTTTTCATTTTTATCTTTTATTCGCCGCGATTACGTACACACTTGCGCGCATGTGCAAATTTTCTGCAGGCACGGTTATTCTCGTACCTATGTGCAAACACTTTTGTGTACATCAGTGGCATCAATATCTGCGCAAATTTAAGGTTGTTGATGAGCTACTTTACAAGCCATCGTATCTTGTTAAAATTGCAAGTTATATACCATGTAGAGACTGATAATCAGGCCTCTAAAGCCCCTAGCATAAGCCTGAAATCTCCAGTATCAACCTCAAAATCGGTTGTCACCGTCTTCAATTGTGCCTCATGACTCCCCGCCTTTAACGCACTTTGTAATTGCACAGCCTGTGGGTATAAGCTCTGATCCTTCATCAGCACATGATAATCATGCCCACAAAGTTGCGACAACCCATAGTAGTAAGGATAAACGTGATGCCCAAACACTTCTCCAACGCGAATTCCAGGGCGGCAGAAAACCATATTGCTAAGCGCACCACCATGAGCTGAAAGCAGCACATCAACGCCTGACATCAACTTCACCTGGTCGGCAAACGATAATCCTTCCATCGGCCTGATTTGATATCCAAACTCTTCCAGGATGGGTAACAGCGCTTGTTCATTGCTGATGCCGCGCCGCACACCTTTGGGCCGGTTTACATACAGTTTGATGGGGTCAGTGTCTAAATTGCGCGACCCGGTTGAATACGCATGTTTTAGCCATGCAGGAACAAAACGATGCATCTTCATGTTAATACCATTGGACATGTTTACCTGCAGCAAACGATCGCAATGCCAGTGCTGTTTTTTGTGTGTATGCACTACACGATCATCCCTTATGCCCAGAGCCGCAAGCGTTTCAACCTGGAACGCATTATTAGTGTTGCGAACCAAAAAATGATCAACTTCATCGAGCTTGAACCCGGCTTTTTGCAATGCACCCAATCTGGGAAGCACATCCAACAACCAATGGTAGTAGCAGTTTGCGCCGGGCGAGAACCCTAGCAACATGGTCGTCCCTTGTAGCCGCCGGCAAGGTTTGTTTGTTACAGACTCACTTATTGCATCATCGACATTATATTGAGCAACCACATCGCCATCAGCTGCTTTGACCAGACATTTTTGGCCATTGAAAAAAACCCTGGTGTGCGCAGCATCAGTAATCGAAACCGGATGGGTTTGAATTTGGGCGTCATGCTCGATCTCATCCACCATAGACTGAACTGACTTTGGGCTGGCCAGAGAGTAGGACTCCGCAGGAAACAACTGCGTGTCCTGCGGATGGGGATTGAGTGCGGCATTAGCCAGCGCCCTACTGGTGTTGGCTGAACTAATACCAACAACCGGGCTTAAAACGCGGTCAATGACATTAGCCACTGCCTGCTTTGCCGCTATGCTCACGTTAGCTGGAGGCTTTCAAGATGGGTATCTCGAATTATTCCAGAGACTCCAGCGTTTTACGAAACACAGCTGGGTCAACTTCAAACTGTTTAAACGCGGTTGACCATTGTTCTTCTGGCGTGCCTACGGTAGTCGCGGTTTCTAGCTGCACTATCTGTCGGTACAGATCGGTGTCCAGTAATTGAGTATGATAGTCGTGACCACACATTTGCGCTAAACCATAGTAAAACGGATAAACGTGTTGCCCGAACAACTCACAAACCTTGATTCCGGGTCGACAAAAAATCATGTTGGTTAAAGCGCCACCGTGCGGCGAAATAAGCACATCAGCTTTAGCAAGCAATTCCACCTGCTGTTGTACTTTCATACCTTCCATCGCAGTGACTACGTAACCAAACTCCTCGAGTATGGGCTTGAGTTCGGCTTCATTTAACACACCGCGACGTACGCCTTCGGGTCGACTTATGTACAACTTGATACGCTCACCGGTATCAGCTGGTGCAGGATAAACATGCTTTAACCATAACGGGACAAAACGATTCATTTTCATGTTAATCGCATTGTTTAGTTCGACATGAATCAGCTTGTCGCATTCAAGATACTGATCATGTTCGGTTAACAGCACGCGAGACTTGTCAATACCAAAATGCGCCAGCGTATCCACATGAAAACTATCATTCATGTCTCTGGCTAAAAAGTAATCTATGGAAGACAGATCAATGCCCACTTTATTCAACACACCAAATTTGGGTAGTAAATCAACCATCCAATGGTAGTAGCAATGCGCACCTTGCGAAGAGGCGAACAACATCACAGTGCCGTCAACTTTACGAAAGTGTTCTTTTTTAAGCGCTTCAAATTCTGTGTCTGATACATTGTAGCGATCAACTACCTCACCACCAGGTGCTTGAACCAGACTTTGTCCACCGTTAAAAAAGACTTTGGCGTCATTTACCACGGTCGCATTGATGGGATTGGCATTCATTTGCGTGTCGTGTTCAACATCGCTGAATTTACCCTGAACCGTCCTTGGTTTATCCAAAGCGTAAGTTTCAGGCAGAAAAACCTTGTGTTCTTCAATGACCGACTCGGGTAATTCTTCTGGCATCTCAGGTTCGACCCAGTTCTTTTTGAACTCGGTTAGCCGCTCGCCTGCAAAAGTTTGAATGGTTAATTGATCGGTGGGCACGCGTGTCATGAAGCGTTCAGCCAATTCAGAGATAACAATATCAGGCTTTACGAAATCGATGTAGTCGTAGTCAAGATTCGCACTCCAGATAAAATGCACTTCGCGAAATGTTTCTGCGAGCATACCCATCAATAAATGAGGGCGGTATTCGGAAAACGAATCACCAAACAAAACCACTTTTTTGTCTACAGCAGTGTCAGAGTCGTTTTGATAAACAACGTGTGAGCCCACGTGCAGCGCACCTTCATCAACTAAATTATATTTTTCCTTAAACTTGACAACCTGGTTGGCATAAACCCGCTTACTATTCTGAGCCAGCTGATAAAAGCGGGCTTTCTCTGTTGGTTGGCCGTCTACTTTTGCACCCAAATCAAACAGCACATCACTTTCACCAAACGGATACTGCATTAAGTCAGCATTAAATTCTACGCCCAAACGTCCACACAGTAATTGGTATGCAGAAAAGCACCCATAGAAGGACCAATGCGTATCGGTCTTCCAATAAACCGGCATCTGATCAATCTGAGAGGTAAAATACGGCACCAAATTCAGCATGCAAGGAATTTGACCTCCGTGCTTGTGTATCAGTTGCAATATCGGACTACCATTCAGGTTTTCCAGTTCACCATTGTAGTATTTATGTAATACAGTCAGCTTTTCAGGCGCTGCCAGGTGTAAATACTCAATACCGCGCTTATTCAGTCTGGCGCTACGTTCTCGTAGTAGCCTCAACCAATCTGCAAGTAACTCTTCCGTGAATGAGGAATCGTTCTTGTACATGTCAATGACATTGTTTGAGCCTGCTACTAAAAATAACCAGCCATCGTTTCCTACGTGGACCAGATCGGCTTCTGACTTTGCCGCGTTGCTTGTACTCATTTGGAACCGCCTTTTTAAAGTGGATGCCAGCTTGGCTCTATCGAACCGGTTGTTATTCCAAAAATGTTTAGCTGTTTGCATCTTTAAACTCGAGCTTCTAGCCCAGATTTACATCGTACCAACCAAAAATTCAGTTGGGCTTTACGCAGCTTTACCAAAGCGCGACTTGGGTTGTTCATCCAAGCCAAATTGCTGCTTCAATTCATCCACGTATGCGTCAGTTGCAATTTCCTGTTTTCCATCAATATCAACGACGCTGGATACAACCTTGTGCATTGCACAAATTTCAGACAGGTGCCGCTCGTGATCGAGCGAGTGCGTCACACTGGCTGCATGTCTTCGGTGTACGTTTAATGGTTCTGATACATAAGCGATACTGTTTTTAGGATCAGATAAGACCTCCAAATACAATCGCCAGTCACCCACCAGTTTGTAATCGGTAATTTCATCACCAATGTTGTCCAATGCCCGTTCGAGTGCTTGTTTATTCCAAAGCACTGAACTGACGTTCATGATGACATTCTTTATAGCCATAGCTTGATTAATAAAATCAGGGCCTGTCATCTGAAAGCTCTTGGAGAATAATTTTTTATCAACGGTGTTGTAGTAGTAGTCATAATTCTTGGCTAACCGCGTCCCGTCGGTATCAATCTGAGACGAATTACAGAATGCCAGCGCTGTATCGTCACTGGTGGCTTGCAACATAGAGTCTACAAAAGTAGGTTCGGCCAGATCATCGGCCTCTGCTATCCACAACACGTCCCCACGGCTATGTGCAAGACCTTTACTCCACTGACGAAAAACGTTACCGCTGTTGGTCTTGTTAGTTTGTACATCAACAATACGCCTGGCGTTTTTAGCCACTCTTTTGATTTCAGCAATGCTGTCATCGCTGGAGCAATCATCAAGCACTATGGTCTCAAAGATCGGGTAGTTTTGTGCAAAAACCGAATTGAGCCGTTCGTGCATGTATTCTTCGTAGTTGTAATTAGGTACAACCACGGACACTTTCTTTAAATCAGGGTGAAGCATCTGCAACAGCTTAAAGCAGTAATCATCAAACCGACTGTGCTTGTTTACATGATCTTGACGTGCAAGTTTCTGGGCACGTGAATCGTTGTACAGCGAATGGACCAGCGCACGCGTCATCTGCTTCATGTCATTTCGATCGACTAACTGACCGTGCTTACCAATCAGCGAATCAAAGCCCGTGGTTCGCTTGAATAACACAACAGGGGCACCAACATCCATAGCTTCAAGTACCACAGTCGGGTAAGGATCTTCACGTGAGGTCAGAAACAGGCAGTCGCAGGCGGAATAGTAATCTTCCATCTTGTCGGTAAAACCAATCAAGTGGATACGATCTCGCAAGCCGGCGTCCAGATCGGACTCTACCCAGCGCTTCATGTCAGGTGCTATTTGCCCTGCCCAGACGAAGTGCACTTCGGGCCGTTCTTTAACCATGTGTTGCGCCACTTTCAAAAAAATATCAAATCCTTTGCGCAAATCAGCAAAGCCAACATTTAGCACAATCTTTTCGTCTGCACTTATGCCCAGCTCACCGCGTAACTTGGACCGTTTTTCGGCATCAAATTCGATCTTTTTATATGTGCCTTGCGGCTGAATCATATGCTTGGCTGAGCCACCTTCAACGAATTCATTAAATCCATCTTGCACAATGTCAGAAGGGAACACCACATGACTGGCGTGCTCTGAAATCGATTGTAAATGGTTCTCAAGCTTGTATTCCATGATTAGATTAGGTAGCTCGTGTATCAATGAAATCGCCTCTACCCCGGCTTTATCTAACGCCGGCAGCAAATCACCTGTAACACTGGTGTTACAAATAGCCACTGAAAATCCTTCAGTTAGTAACCACCCTTGAATGCGCTCTTTACCCAGCGTATCAACCACGAAGGTGTTACATATTTTTTGGTATTTTTTCAGTAATGGACCACCACTTTTCAGTAGTATGGTTACGTCCATACCAAATTGATGCTTGTACACTTCGGCCATGCTCAGTAATAGCATCTGCGCGCCGTGCTTATACGCATCGTGTCCAACCAACAGTAATTTTTGACGGCTCTCCGCAGATGCCAAACCGTATACAGCACGCTGAGTGGCATTCAGGTATGCATGTCCGTAATGTACATCCGGCTCAAGATAAGCGCCTTCAGCCCACTCGTTCCAGGCATTTATAAACACGATAGGTTGATCTGCAAACGGGTTTTCTTCGGCATAATCTATTGCACCTTTCAGCCAGCTTTCATATAGCTTCGGGGTGGAACCGTGCATGGTAAATCCACGCCCTTCTCGCCGAGCATCGTTATCCCAATGAGGAACAACTGTTTTAATAAGCGGAAATTCTGGTGGCTTTTCTGACAATGATGAATCTATAACATCGGTATAAGCGCGAACCTCACCACTGTAATTTGGATCCAGCACATTCATCTTTGATTGAATTTGTGGCAGATCAACACACACTTTATGCGGTGGAAATTCAACCGCACCGTCAATGCCAAACTTACCCGGGTCTTCATCGCCAAAGCCTTGCACCATTAATATCCACGGTGCGACCCCAAGCATCTCTTCCCATGCATCTCGCCATCTGGCCAGAGTTTTACGAGAGGCCGGCAACAAGCCCGGTCGATATAAAATGAACAACGGCCGCCCATCCACACGCATGTAGCGTTCGTGCTGGAAATAATTTGCTGTGTCTTCAAGAAATGCCGCTTCGTCTTCGTCGCGGTAGCTCTGATCCATCAACACTTCATTGTCAAAACCATCCCATGTACGCGTCCAGTTCTCGTTCGCCCACATAATGCAGAACTCTTGATCAATCTGTTTGTTGCTAACAAACGAATCCAACGGCATATCCAGCAATCGCTTGCCATTAAACCAGTAGTAATAAAAGCAGAATGCTTCTATACCGTTAGCCTGAGCCATTTTGGCCTGATCGATCAGGACTTTTTCGTTGTTCAGGTCGTAGAAACCTAAATCGCGTGGTACACGCGGCTGGTAATGCCCTTCATAGCGAGGGGTGCCACGTATGACATTTCGCCATTCGGTAAAGCCTGCGCCCCACCACTCGTCGTTTTCTTCGAATGCATGAAACTGAGGCAAGTAGAACGCCACCGTTTTCGCTCTTGATTTTAATGTCGTGTTATCAACTTCATTAGCGACTTCAAAGCCAGGACCAGGGTTAGCAAAGTACTTGATCGCGCTTGCGATATCAGTTTGTCTGGCTGGATTCTCATCACCACGAGCTTCAGCTGTCAGTGCAGGATCAGCAATCTTATCAACCACGGCCTGCGAGATAGCGGACTCATTTTTATGCAGCAGAGCATGTGTGACTGGATTAATTTCACTGGCGTTGTTCAAATAGGTAACAACATACAAATCAGCATCAAAATGCGCACTCGGGTTTCGGCGCTCTTTCCACCCATATCCATAAAAGTGATCAACAGGGTCAATTTTTGCGTTCACCACATCGGCATTCTGTTCCAAATAATACGCTCGATCAAACAGCGGATTAGGATTGAACCCTTTTACAATGCCCTCTCTCATGTAATGCGCTAGTGCCAGACCCTGGGTTACGCCATATTGGTTTTTGTACCAGAGCGGCGAGAATTGTTCGCAGGGTGTGCTGCCCTGCACTTCGCCATACTGCACATAGTGATAAGCAGGATTGACCCGTTCAACATCCAGGGTCGCGTTTTGTTTCAAATACCAGTCAACATCAAACAATGCGTTTGGAGCGTGCTTAAGCTTATAGCCTGTCTGGCAATAGTGTTTAAGTTGCCTGGTGTGCACACCGTAAGAACGCTTGTACCATTTCGCGTCAAAGATACCGCTGGACTTTAAGGTTGCCATAGTTTCGCGCAAAGCACCCGCACCACTTTTACTACTCGCCGACACCATCAAGCCAAGATCTATCCCCGGTGCTGCACGACCACCTTGTAGAACTTCCTGCATACCTTGTACGGCAAAATGTTCTAATCCGGATACTACCTCGTTCTCAGCAACCGCAGCTCTGACATCAATGTTGTTTTGTAAATACGTTTTCTCATCAAACTGGTCGATAACGTTAGCTGGTACACCGGACAAGCGATCGCTTATAACGCGAATTCTACCCAATCGCTGCTTGATGGACTGACGAGGTTTGCTTGTGTCTTCACTTTCACTACCCACTTCAAGGGCACGCGCAACCACCTGCAAAGACATGCGATAGTAGTCAAGGTTTTTAAATAAGCGAGAGCGTTTGGAACCAGATCGAATGTTGTATAAATCATCAATCGAAATACGAGTAAAAATCTTGTGCAGATTTTCAGCAACGTATCGAATCATGTAAGCATCACTACGACGCCTTGGTTTCACGTTGAGCTTGTCGCTGCCTTTTATGCAAAAGAAATCTCTGGGGCTGCTCATCTGCGTCAATAGTTTGCGCAGGTAAAGATTGGAGAATTGCTCTGCCTCAGCACTACCTTCGGCCACAGCGTTAGCTTCTTCAACAGTCTTCAGATAGTCTTGCAGGCGTTCCGACTCTTTCATCAGACGCGTGTACAAGGGCACGAAAGCATAAACTTCACGACTATCGTACACAGAGTGGTTGAACAACATCGATCACCTTTTTTGACTAAACGACTGGTGGAACATCTATAAACAAACTGTCTTTGCAGCTGGTTCAGGCTTACCTGAACAGCATTAAACTGCAGGAGCTAACTATTGCTGCTGCAGTTTTGCGACAGTGTCTACGTCACAATTTGCAAAAATACTGCCATACGTACAGGTTATTTCGAAGAATCCATTACAACTGGACAGCGACAGCCGCCGCGACAGCGATTTTGTACAAAATGTCTACAATGGTCGCAGCGATCTGCAGATTTTTGACGGGAACTTTAGGTAATACGATGATTTCGTCACCAGATCTAACCACGGGGTTTTTGCCGCTGGACACTTCTCCGTTGGCGTGGACCAAAACAATTCTGTCGGTCTGTGCCTGATCGGTAAACCCGCCTGAGCGAGCAATGTAGTCTCGAGCGTTAAGCCCTTTGCTAAAAAGCATGGCCTGAGACACTAATACTTCACCACTAAGTAACACAGAGTCGCTTTTTGCAGGGATGGATATAGTATCGCCCGATTGCAGCATGACGTTGGCGATACGGCCGTTGTCGGACACAACCAATCTGCCATTAGGTTCAACGTTACGGGCTTTCTGGACAAACCGGCTTATCAGCTCAGCTTCGCGAGTGCGAATGGCAGAGCCTTTGTCGGTTTGCGAAGATGCAGTCAGGTAACTTGATTCCAGACGTTGCAGGCTGTCATGTAGTGCAGACTTTTGACGCGATGCAATTTGCCGACGCTTCAGTGACACCGAACCAGCATCGGCCATTTCAATATCAATTTCGATGTAATCGAGCAGTTCGCGCAGGCGTGTGTTTTTTGGTACTGCATAGCGAGACGGCCCAAGGTGCGAGCCTTCCACTTCGACAACGATAACCTGATCGTGCTGATCGGTTCGAAAGTTAACCACATCGCCGTGCACCAGCGTCATTTGTCGAAACTCATCCAGCGGCACATAAACAGACATGGGCTCAGCATTACGTAATCCTGACACACCAGCAAAACCAACTCGCGCGTTGATCAGCGCAAGGTTAATCAGCTCGTCTCCACTCATGGCAGTACCAGACATTTCAAATTGAGCCGCGTTGGCAACATCACCAGACACTTCTACAACATGTCGTCGAGGACCAATAACGATCGTGTCACCATCTTGAAACTGCACCGATGGCATTTTGCCATCGAGAAGAAATTCGTATAAATCCATTGAGGCAATTGCAACATCAGAGCGCAATACTTTGATATCACGATAACTGCCACGTACGGCATTGATACCACCCGCTCGGTCAATAAAATGCAAAGGCGAATTAGACGGGATACCGGCAAAGCGACCAGGGTTGGTCACATAACCTGTAACAAACACAGCGACGGGCTGTGTGCCATTCAAGCTGGTGTATACATGTACGTTGTCAGTAAAAACGGTGCCAACAGCATTGGTCACTCGCTTATTCACGTCACGGTTACGTGTACCAGCGATGCTTACAGGACCAACAGTCGGGATAAAAATATTGCCCTGATGATCAACGGTCAGATTGTCATTAAACTGGGTAGCACCCCAAATCCGAACACTCAGCTGATCGCCCGGCTGAACGGTATAGTCAGGGTTAAGTCCGTCTTCTCGGTCATTACTAAAACCACCGTTAAATAGATTTGCCCCAAAAGGTTGCAACTCGTGCATACCTTTACGAGCTACCGGCGCATCGGCACGTAACACGTCCTCAGCTAAAGGTGCCGCGTCATCGGAGTCCAGCTCTAGGCCCGAAACACCTACCGACTGCGCGTGGACCGATGTCATGGCCATCAGCGCGACCAAACTGAGAATGGGTATACAAAGAATGGGCAAATAGATAATTTTTCTTAGCACAAGAATATCCGATAGATCCGTCAATTAATGGGCTGATTGCAGCAATAAACAGGCCGCAACCCAGTACTCATACTTATGGTGTGCAGATCAAGCTGATCATCAAACTGAACATAAAGCTAATCAGTAAAACAAGCAGATGACCTACCGTCCCATATGATCTTTTAGTGCTGACCACATCAACCCACCGATCATGTAGAACAGGAAGCAAAACACCATAACGGTAAGCACAGATTTAAACCGACGAGGCTCCATAGCCTGATCAGGGCGATTCGGTTGAATAAACGTAATCAGATACTGCTTTTTACGCAGCGCCTCTATGCGGGCCAGCTCCAGCGATGCAAGCGCCGATGCGTATTGCTGCTGGGCCATTTCCTGCTCCATGACAAGCGGCTGGAAATTTTCGATTAAAACGTTCATCTGTTCACCTTTACCGCCTCCAACAACACGACCCTTTTCCAGACGTAACTGACGTGACAACGCATTCATCCGGTTTTTCAGTTGTATGACCTCAGGCGAGGAGTCGCGCATATAGGCTTTTTTCTCGCTTAGTTCGGCCTTGGTTTCAATGAGTTTGGCTTCAATACCACTAACAATTCCTAATATAGCGGTTGATTCGGCCGCCGGATTCAAAGACGAATTAGCATTCTGAAAACTTGTCATCTCTGAGCTGGCCCTGCGTACCTTCTCGGCCGCGATAGTCAATTCAGTTTGTGCTGTCTGCAATGCATCTTCTTCAATACGAATGGAAAGCGTATTCACTAAATCTTCACTGAGCTCAATCACCAGCTCTGCCAGTTGTTGTGCAACATCTCGATCAAATGCACGCACACGCAATGTCAGCACATCGCTGGCACTGTCACGTAAAAATTCAACGTGTTTTTGAAAATAAGACTGTATCTGTTCATCGGTGGAGCTCTCACGCAAGCGTGACAAAACATCAACGTCATCGCTTGAGTAATGTTCCACTATATCCATGCGCTCACGTATGCGATTCAGCATATCTAATGAGCGTGCATAGTCAGCAACAACCATCGTATTTTGTCCGCCACTGGACACCATTGACGATCCAAGCACAGCTGCAATCCCACTGATTGAAGGTGTTGCCTGAGCCGATCGAATGGCGACACGCGCTTCTGATACATAGACATCAGAGGCAAACAAGCCAAAATACAGAGACGCAATCAGCGTCGGTATACCGACCACAATTCCAAGGCTGCGAATAATTGCATTCATCGTTGCTTAACTCGTGGGTGCCGTCTGGAGAATTTTGTAATTGTGTAACGCATCTTTAAGGTCTTCATAGAGCGTTATGGTGCCCTCGTTCAGGATAGCTGCCATGTCACAGTTACGGCGTATGGTTTGTTCGTTATGCGATACCAGAATGACCGACGCATTGGCACGTCGTTCCTCAAAGGCAAGTCGAAATTTTTCACGGTAACGAGCATCACCTGTTTCCAGCGCTTCGTCGACGAGGTAGTAGTCGAAATTACAAGCCAGGCTCACCGAGAACGCAAAACGTGCGCGCATACCGGCAGAGTAGCTTCGCAAAGGCACATCAAAGTAATCACCCAGCTCTGAAAATTCTTTGGTGAAATCCTCAATGTAGCGAGTACTTTCGCCATAGATACGTGCAACAAAACGAGCATTTTCACGCGCTGTCAAATTACCCTGGAAACCACCGGTATAACCCAGCGGCCATGAAATTCTGCCTTCGCTGGTGACACGACCAGAGTCAGCTGGTTCAGCATCACCTATTATGCGAATAAGTGTTGACTTACCGGCGCCATTTAAACCAAGAATACCAACGCTCTTACCCACCGGAAACGTCACGCTGACATTATCCAGAACAGTATTAGTACCTGCCGATGTGCGGTATTTCTTGGTAACGTTCTGCAGCTTGATCATATGCCGACAATCGCTCTGCGACGCATGGCCTGATGAAACAGCAAACCAAATGCAAACAAACCAACGGCCCAGGAAAGTGCATAATCCCATTGTCCATGTGTGGTTTCGAATTCATAAAAAAAACCACTACGCAGTAATTCAAGAGAATGCAACAACGGGTTGTAAAGCAAGTAGTCGCGAACAAAAGGTGGAATCGATTCTGCGGTAAAAAACACGCCTGAACTAAAAAATAATGGCCGGCCAAACAAAGCTCCCGAGATTTGTCGGCTGGAAGGAAGAACCGGACTTAAACTGGCAAAGAAAAAACCAAAACCCAGACCCATCATACTCAGTAAGCCAAGAGCTGCCAGAACATCAAGAGGACGCTCTATACGAATAGACCAACCACCCAGATCGACCAGTATTAGCAGAATAGTAAACACACTGGCCAGTATGACAATTTCTAATATGCCGCGAGCAATAATGACATCGAATGTAGTGACCTGAGGAAACGCAAACAATTGCCTGTTACCAGCAATAGCGCCTTGCATTTGGGTCATGCTGTCTTTAAAAAAGGAAAATGGCACCAGGCCAGTTAACATAAACGGTACGAGAGGCATGCCGCCAGGATTATCACTACGAACGACAGCAAAAAAAGCAACAAAAATGCTGACCATAATGGCAGGTTCCAGTATGGCCCACACAAATCCTATCTTGTGTTCACCATACCGCGTTTTGGTTTCGCGTAAAATAAGGGCATTAATAACACGTGCCTGGGTGGATACCGCATCTATCAGTGACGCCATGCCCGATTTGGTTTTCTCGCTAAGCGGTAAAGTGTTCACGGTCATGAACCACTTTTTTCAAGCTCTGCAGGTACTTTCAATACATCGCCATCTGATACAGTTCGAGCATCGTCGATGTTATTAATCTCTGCAATGCGCTGCCAGTTAAGTGCATTGCCAGTAGTACGCTTGGCGAACGACCACAATGTTTCATTGGCAAGTACCACGAATTCAACTGCAGCGAGCTGACCCATAGGTTGCATGCTTATATCAGAGCCGCTTATTTCAGACCTGCCTATTTCAGATAAGCTTATATCGCTGACGCTCATTCCATCAACAGACATTTCATCGACTACAATGCTGCCAGCATTCATTTCGGATTCAAAGCTTGCTACCTCACCAGACTCATACACATTGCCCAGTTCGCCTTCGCTCGGTTGAAACGAGGATGTATTAACAGACGATGAATCGCGTATCGATGCCTGAGCACCAGAGATTTCTGGTTGAGATAATGTTGGTTGAGTCAGGGCTGCAGCGCTCATCATAAGAGTTGAAGCAGGTACCAAATCACGAGCCAGTATCCATTGACCGTTTTCGTTTTTACAGGCAACTCGCGATACCGGCGTACCCTGGGGGGTTTGCATTCGGCGACACAAGCGTCGGCTGGCTGCCATATATTCAGAGCTCACGACAACCGATGTGCTACCCAGTCCAGCCTCAGCTGGCACACTGATAACATCGCCCACAGTGGCAGCTCCAATGCTGTTAACAGCAAGCGAATCGCTGGCAACGTGTGCCTGCGGAGCGCCTGTGGTGCTTGCACAGCCGGAGGCTACAAGCACAGCTAAAAAGCCTGTAATCTGCTTGAGAAGATTAAATTTCATGGGTATATCGCTGCAAAAAGTGTGCAATGTGACACACTAAAGCCAAAGCAAATAGTGATTAATTTAGATAACCAATCACTTGGTGTCTGCAAAAATCTCCAGCAAACCACACACTTCGTCTTCTGCGCCTTCTCTGGAATCGGTAACGACCAAAGCGCGTATTTTGTATTTGCGCATGAGAATCTCAGCGTCTGACACCATCGCGTTTGCCGATATGGTTACCGGTACTGGTGTCATAAATTCTTTCACTTTTTTGTCCATCATGGTTGGGTCCATGATAAGGGCGCGACGTAAATCACCGTCGGTCAATATACCCAGAAGCTTTCTACCATCCACGATAATGGCTAAACCTAAGCGACCCGAGGTCATACAGAAAATAGCTTCACGCACGGTTTCCTGAGAACCAATCAATGGCAGACTTTCGGTAATCATGACATCACCAACACGTGACAACAATCGACGACCCAGCATGCCACCTGGGTGAAACTGTGCAAAATCAGAAGGTTTAAAGTCTCGCGCTTTAATCAGGCAAACAGCCAACGCATCACCCAAAGCCATGATAGCCAATGCTGATGTTGTAGGAGCCAAATTGTTTGGACAAACTTCGCGTTCGATATCGGCACGAATAACGACATCGGCTTTACGACCCAATGTTGTATCGCTGGCACCAACAATACCAATAATGCGATTGCCAAAGTAATTTAAAGAAGGAATAAGCTTGACGATTTCTTCGGTTTCACCACTGTAAGAAATCATCACCACCAAATCATCGGCTGTAATCATGCCCAGGTCACCGTGTATGGCTTCACCCGGATGAACATAAAAACTTGGCGTGCCAGTGGACGCAAACGTGGCGGCGATCTTCTTGCCAACGATGCCAGACTTGCCCATGCCGGTGATAATCACACGGCCTTTGCACCCAAGTATTAACTTCACAGCGTCGTCGAGCTCTGAGCCCAAATAGCTGGCAACTGTTGCAAGGGCTTTACTCTGCAACGTTAACGACTCCACCGCTACAGGGATGAAGGATGTCTCGTCGTTCGTGTTGGTATGACGGTGGGCGATGCTCATTATGCTTTTTATGTCCATAAAACTGACTGTATCTCTCAGTGTGAAGTGCGAAAACTGGGCCAACCGAGGCAATACGGATATTGCCAGCGCAGATAGCAGTTAAAAGATGAGCGAATAGAGGAAAAATGCGCAAGAAATTGGCTGAAAAGCCCAGTTTAAGAGGAGTAGGACGGGTAAGCACGAACAGCAGAGTCGCCAGGGAATGACAAAATGGTGGCTATTAATGAGCAAAACAGTTGGCGCTGAGTGACAATAAAATGCTCCGAACAAGCAATTATTCTGGCCACGTCAAGCTCGTCCGTCAAACTTTATGTAACCCCCACACTCTAAATTTTTCGGTTGAGGCTTTTTTTGCCTACCGAGTGGTCTGCCGAGTGGCCTGCCGAGTTACCGACTGAGTGACTTACCGAGTGGCTTACCGAGTGGCTTACCGAGTGGCCTACCGAGTGGCCTACCGAGTGGCCTACCGAGTGGCCTACCGAGTGGCCTACCGAGTGACTTACCGAGTGGCCAACCGAGTGGCCTACTGAGTGACCTGCCAAGTTACCGACTGAGCTGTGTACTGAGTTCGGTCGCGTTTGCCAGTGCCGTATCACTGTCGGCTGCAAGGCAATTTATATGACCCATCTTTCGCCCGGGGCGAGCGGCTGCTTTGCCATATAAGTGCAAATGAGCGCCGCTTTTTTGCATAACAGCAGACCATGCAGGTTCGCCTTTGTCAGGCCAGATATCACCCAACACGTTTAACATACAAACTGAAGATAACAGTTGAGTTGACCCTAAAGGCAATGCGCACAAGGCCCGCAACTGTTGTTCAAACTGGCAGGTTTGCGTAGCGTCGAGCGTGTAGTGACCGCTGTTATGAGGTCGTGGGGCCATTTCGTTAAACAGCAGTTGATCGTTTTCGTCGATAAAAAATTCTATGGCTAACACACCTTCGTACTGGAGTCCGTGAGCAAGCTTGACAGCCAAGTCTTGAGCACGTTGCTGATATTGTTCGCCTGCGGTTGCCGGTACTACGCTGGTCGCCAGAATGCCATTGGTATGAACGTTTTGCGCAACCGGAAAACAAGCCACTTGCCCATCGCTACCTCTGGCCAAAACCACTGACACTTCGGCTTTTAGATTAATACGCTGTTCCAACACGCACTCTACTCGCCCCAGATCATTGAATGCTGCACTCACATCTTCAAGGGTATGACAGGTTTGCTGGCCCTTACCATCGTAGCCCAAACGACTGGTTTTAATGATGGCTGGCAGTGCTATGGAATCAAGTGCAGTATCGATATCGGCTTGCGATTTAATGACTACATACGGCGCAGTTTGCAGGCCAAAATCACGCGCAGCTTGTTTTTCTGCATGGCGCTCCTGAGCAACAGTAACGGCTGCGGCTGGCGGGGCAATACGCGTATAACCGGCAATAAGCTCCAGACTGCTTGCCGGAACATTTTCAAATTCTATGGTTACCGCATCACAGCTTTTGGCTAACGTCGTTAAGGCCGCTTCATCATCATAAGATGCGATAATTTTATGCTCACACACTTGCATTGCCGGAGCCGATCCATCCGGGTCCAGGACATAAGTAACATAGCCCATGCGTCTTGCTGCAATAACAAAATAACGACCCAACTGTCCGCCACCAATAACACCAACCGACGCGCCCGGTATTAGCGCTTGCACTTGATTCATCTTGTTTGCCTTAGTTTGTCTTTCGACTTACCTTCGGGGTTTTCTTCGCGATTGCCTTCGCGGTTGCCTTGAAGATTGCCTTGAAGATTGCCTTGGAGATTACCTTCGCGATTGCTTACGAACCGGGTGGCAATGTCATCGCGGTGGCTTTCGCCGTCTGTGCTTCACGAAACGCATTCAGCCTGTCCAACAATGCCGAATCGGTTTGCGCCAACATCGCTGCAGCGAAAAGACCAGCATTTGCAGCACCTGCGTCCCCGATGGCAAAGGTTGCCACCGGAATGCCGCGCGGCATTTGCACAATCGAATACAAAGAATCCTGACCGCTGAGGTGTTTGGAAGCCACCGGCACGCCCAAGACAGGCACCGTGGTTTTAGATGCCAGCATGCCTGGCAAGTGCGCAGCACCCCCCGCACCGGCAATAATGCACGCCAATCCACGCTCCTGAGCCGACTGGGCATAGGCAAACATCGCATCAGGCATTCGGTGGGCAGACACGACCGACGTCTCGATGCTCACGCCCAGTGATTCGAGCGTTTGTGCGGCGTGCTGCATCGTAGGCCAGTCACTGTCGCTGCCCATCACTATTCCAACCCGAACTGGTCCAACTCGAACCTCTGCCATAAGAGTTTTTCGCCTGTATTCTCAGGTGTTTGAGTATACTTGAGTCTGACCAAAGGCTAGAAAAAATTGCACATGACATCCGATGGGCTGCACACCTCAAATCTTACGTCCCTGCCATTGCACTACCGTGGAAAAGTGCGCGATATTTATAAAATTGATGATCAACACTGGCTCATTATTGCCAGCGACAGAGTGTCGGCCTTCGACGTAATTCTGCCAAACGTGATTCCCAATAAAGGCAAACTGCTGACTCAACTTGCGCTGTTCTGGTTCGAACAAATGGCCAGTGTCGTTCCTAATCACCTTAGCGACATGTCTTTGAAAGAATTGCTGCCCAACAGCGACGATTACAATCAGGCCGAAGGTCGCAGTATGATCGTTAAAACACTTAAGCCGTTACCTGTCGAAGCGGTTGTTCGTGGGTACTTGATTGGTTCGGGCTGGAAAGACTATCAAAACACTGGGGCAGTTTGCGGCATTACCCTGCCCGATGGCTTACAACAGGCCGACAGATTGCCTCAAATTTTATTTACCCCATCAACAAAAGCTGCGCTCGGTAATCATGATGAGAACATCAGTTTCGAGCACCTCATTGAAACCATCGGCGAACCGTTGGCCATTCAAATAAAAGAGGTCAGTTTAGAGCTGTACAACAGGGCCGCAGATTATGCAGCCGAACGCGGCATTATCATCGCCGATACAAAATTTGAATTTGGTTTAGATGAAGCCGGGCAGCTGACGTTGATGGATGAAATCCTCACACCAGACTCATCACGATTCTGGGAAGCCAGCACATGGCAACCGGGCTCGAGCCCAGCCAGTTTTGATAAGCAATACGTGCGAGATTATCTGGAAACACTCACGTGGGATAAGACTGACCCCGGCCCGGATTTGCCAGAGTCAGTAATTGCAGGCAGCCAACAACGCTATCAAGAAGCAATTGATCGCCTTACACATTAAAGGGGACGGAGGGATTTATTATTGTCCACGCGGAGCGTGTGGACAATAATAAATCCCTCCGTCCCCTTTAATTTTTACGCTATGGTGATTTTGTCGTCAAGATAGACGTCTTGTATGGCATGCAGTAGCTCGGCACCCTCGGCCATTGGCTTCTGGAAAGCCTTTCGACCCGAGATCAAGCCCATACCACCGGCGCGCTTGTTGATAACAGCGGTGCGAACGGCTTGCGCCAAATCATTATCACCTGAACCACCACCAGAATTGATCATTCCAGCTCGGCCCATATAACAGTTGGCGACTTGGTAACGAACCAGGTCAACCGGGTGATCGGTAGTCAAATCGTCATACACTTTAGGGTGTGTGTTACCAAAACCAATGGCGTTATAGCCGCCGTTATTCTCAGCTTGTTTTTGTTTGACAATATCAGCCTGAATAGTTGATGCAATGTGATTCGCCTGACTGGTTAAATCTGAAGACACATGATAATCAACACCGTCTTTTTTATATTCAGGGTTTCTCAAGTAGGCCCACAATACAGTCACCATCCCAAGTTGATGGGCGCGATAAAATGCTTCTGAAATTTCAGTGATTTGTTGACGTGATTCTGGAGAACCAAAATAAATGGTTGCACCAACAGCCAAAGCGCCAAGGTCGAAAGCTTGCTCAACTTGCGCGAACAATGTTTGCTCGTACATAGCTGGCAATGTCAGTGTTTCGTTATGATTTAACTTCACCATAAACGGTATACGATGCGCATACTGTCTTGATACCGAACCCAATACACCCAAGGTTGATGCAACACAGTTACACCCGCCTTCAATGGCCAGCTCTACGATGTTAGCCGGGTCAAAATAGATGGGGTTAGGTGCAAATGATGCACCGGCAGAATGCTCTATGCCCTGATCAACCGGCAACATGGAGACATACCCTGTACCACCTAACCGACCAGAATTGAAAATTTGTTGCATGGCGCGCATGGTGCCTGGACCACGGTCACTTGGTGCGATAACGCGATCAACATAATCAGGTCCTGGCGCGTGGATCAGGCTCTTGGGAATCCCCTGACACGTGTGTTCCAGTAATTGGCCAGCTTCATCTCCCAGAAGCGATACGATATCTGTCATTGAGCAATTTCCTTAGGTTAGTCGACAAAGCACGACCTTATAGCGGCCAGAGGCGGCAGATTATAAGGGTGTCGAGACAATACTGCTGGCGATAAAGCCGCCGAAACACAGCAATTTTGTTCATTAACTGGGTAATGAAATTACCGTACCAATTGAGGACATTGCAAATTAGCCGCTCGCGCCAGGGAGAACGGCGGCTGATAGTGGCAGCCGTATCACGAGCGGTAGGCAGTTCTGCCGGCAGTAGTATTCCTACGTGACTTCCATTCTTTGGCATGCTTTGGCGAATACTGGCACTTTTTTCCAAACGCGAAGCAAATGTTAATTATGCCCTCACACTCTCGTCTCAGGCTGTTTGCATTGAACGAGCTCAGCATTTCACGAGTACAGATAGTACACCCAGCCAGTCAAACAAATACATACCACTGTTACCCAGCCACTATAAGCACGCCAACGATCAGCTGATTTTCGTTCTTTCGTTATCAGGTTCATCACAGTAGAACCTTCAATCTTTAGTGGCTCGACGAGCTCAACATGATTTTCTGTTCGATTTGCTATTGGTAAATCGTTTGCAGAATCCTCAAGAAAATCCAAATCATCTGCTACAACGTCTGATTCTTTAGCCGAATTACTCACCACGACTGTTCCGCCAACCGCCGCAGTTGCACCAACCAGCGCCGTGCCTGCACCCATTTTTAGGTGACCTTGCGCGTCTGTGTTTTGATAGTTGAGCTGCACGGGTTTGACGATTTGCTCTGGTAAATCAGATAACAAGTTTGGCAGTATGTGATCGGGAGCATCCACAGGAGGCAAAGCATCTGCCATAGGTTGCAATGTCGCACGCCAGTCTCGCACCATGGCTTGCACGGCAGGTTCAAAATGCATTATGCGTTCAAACACTTTACGATCTTGATTGCTCAACACACCCAACACATAATCTGCCGAATGCGCTAACCACCAATTTTCATCGGCTGTTTGCATCGATATGACCTCTTAATTTCAACATACCTTGCTGCAGCCAACTTCTGACAGTATGTTCAGATGAGTTGTGCAACTCACTCAGTTCACTCACTGATGCGCCATCAAGATAAGCCCGGGCAATACAGTCACGCTGCACATTGCCTAACTGACGAAAGCCGCTATTCAACTGTTGCGCCTCAGGGTAGTCGTTTAGAAAATTAAGATCGGTCAACTGACCGTCATTACCCAGCGTAAAAGCACTGGACTGAGCACCATCACCACGCTGCTCGTTTAATATTCTTAACGCCTGCTGTCGCGCCAAACCGGTAATCCAGTTCGTGGGTTTGCCCATTTTCGATGAGTAGTAATGTGCTTCAGACCAGACTTGACTGTAGGTGGCATGCAGCGCACGTTCAGCATCTGCTGGATTGCCAAGCATGCGCTCTTGAATCGCGAACAATTTAGCGGAAGTAAGATTGAACAGATCGGCTAAAGCGATCTCGTTCGACTGGGTGCACTTTTTGAGCAACGTTTCGAGCTGCTCATTCAGCGCGATGTTATCGCTACCGGTCATAGTTGTGAGAGTTGAATGCATGCATAATTGATAATAGTGTAGTGCGTAACACGCAGAGTTGCGCGCCTATGTGCGCCTGAAACTTGGCACGACTTACCCTGTATGACTACTGGGATAAGCCTGAAAATTACATCTAGGCACGACTTTTTAACATCGCCACCGCAGGTAAGGTTTTGCCTTCCAGAAATTCCAGGAAAGCGCCACCACCGGTTGAGATGTAAGACACTTTATCTTCTATGCCGTATTTATCTACCGCAGCCAATGTGTCTCCACCGCCAGCAATCGAGAAGGCAGAAGACTCTGCAATAGCCATAGACAAAGCTTTGGTGCCTTCACCAAATACATCGATCTCGAACACACCAACAGGACCATTCCAGACAATGGTGCCCGCACCTTTGAGGATTTGCGCATATTGTTTTGAGGTTTCCGGCCCGATATCCAACACCATGTCGTCTTTTTTGATGTCGGTAGAGGCACGTATATTGACGACGGCATCCGCTTTTAGTTGCTCGGCGCAAACCACATCTACCGGAACTGGTATTTCGGCGTTCTTCTCTTTTGCCTGTTTCATTAACGCCTTGGCATTATCTATAAGGTCAGGTTCGAACAATGAATCACCCACCGACTCACCAGTTGCAGCAATAAACGTATTGGCAATACCACCACCAACGATCAGCTGATCGACTTTATCGCTAAGGGTTTCGAGAACGGTGAGCTTGGTGGAAACTTTTGAACCGCCAACGATAGCGACCAATGGACGTTTCGGATTGTTAAGCGCCAGGCTGAGCGCGTCCAGTTCTTTGGCCAATAGAGGACCAGCGCAAGCGATCGGTGCATGCATTCCAACACCGTGTGTTGAAGCTTGCTCGCGATGCGCCGTCCCAAATGCGTCCATGGCATAGATATCACAAAGCGATGCGTATTGTTTGCTGAGCTCTTCTGTGTCGTCTTTTTCACCCACGTTAAAGCGAACGTTTTCGAGGAGTACCACTTCGCCATCTTTTAGCATTGGCGGTGTTTCAAGGTAGTCACTGATAAGGCGTACGTCCTGGCCCAACAGTTCAGTTAAACGCTTGGCGATGGGTGCAAGCGATGCAGCTTTATCCGGTTTGCCTTCTTTAGGTCGAGCCAAGTGGGACATCACCATTACCTTGGCACCCGCCTCTATCGCGTACTGCAAAGTCGGAAGGGAGGCACGAATGCGTTTGTCGGAGGTGATTTCGCCACCGTCCAGTGGCACGTTCAAGTCTTGTCGGACTAGTACGCGTTGGCCTGACAATGGAAGTTCGGTCAACAGCTTCATGAGGTGGTCCGCTTAGTAGAGAATGTCTATTATACGGGTTTTAAGGCGACCGGCCCGAAGTGTGCCGGTTGCCGTGGCAGCGGAGTAGCTTGTCGATACTTGCCCGCTTACTTATTTGCTTACTTAGTTACCTACTCGGTGCTTACTTTACCGCTTACTTCGCAGTGACTAAAGCCTGAGCGGTATCGAGCATGCGGCATGAAAAGCCCCACTCGTTGTCATACCATGAACAAACTTTGACCAAATTGCCACCATTAACACGCGTTAAACCCGCATCAAAATTTGAAGAAGTGCTGGTGTGATTAAAGTCGACCGACACTAGCGGTGCTGCGTTATAAGCCAGTATCTTTCCATCAGCGGCTTTTTCCATGATGCCGTTGATCTCTTCAACCGTAGTGTCTCGGTTGGCTTTAAAACTTAAATCAACGATGGATACATTAATAGTGGGCACACGCATGGCAAAACCATCAAGCTTGCCCTGAAGTTCTGGCAGTACCAAACCAACTGCGGCCGCAGCACCGGTTGTGGTAGGGATCATCGACATTGTTGCTGATCGTGCACGGCGTAAATCTGAATGGTAGACGTCGGTTAGAACTTGATCATTGGTATAGGCATGAATCGTCGTCATCAGGCCACTGTCAATACCGACCGAATCATTGAGCGCCTTTGCCATGGGGGCAAGACAATTAGTAGTGCACGATGCGTTGGATATAACTGTATCGGATGCTTTTAGCGTTTGATCGTTTACACCGAATACCACTGTGGCATCGATATCGTCCTTGCCTGGAGCCGAGATAATTACTTTTCCGGCACCCGCTTTTATGTGAGCCGAGGCAGCTTCTTTCGATCTAAATACACCAGTGCATTCCAGAACGACATCGACACCAAGATCTTTCCACGGCAACTTTGAGGGGTCGCGTTCAGCGAAGACTTTGAATTTGTCGTTGCCGACAACAATTTGATCGTTTTCGACTTTTACTTCATGTGCAAAGCGCCCGTGGGCTGTGTCGTATTGCAACAAATGCGCATTGATTTCGACGCTGCCCAAATCGTTAATAGCAACGATATCGAATTTGTCCTGTAGATTTTGCTCGAATATGGCCCTAAGAATGTTTCTGCCAATCCGACCAAAACCATTAATAGCTATCTTGACTGCCACTCGTCCCACCTCAGAAGTTAATCAACTTAAAAGGTAACTTTACTACAGAATCTGACCATTAAAGGGGACGGAGGGATTTATTTTTGACCACTTTTGGCCAGTTGAAATACTTGTGATCAACGTTCGTGTACCACTTTGGGCAAGTGCACCCGCTCCAACGGCGGAATTTAGGGGTTAACGGGGTCAGACCTTAACGGGGTCAGGTCTTTGATTTTGAATGAGTGAGAGGCATCAAAATGAAGGCAAGATTCAATTGAATTCTACATTCATTTTGATGCCTCTCACTCATTTAAAATCAAAGACCTGACCCCGTTAATGCAAAATCAAAGACCTGACCCCGTTAACCCCATTAACCCCGTCCCCATTAATTTACAGTACGGCTTTGACCTTGGTGGCCAAGTTATCGGCGGTGAAGCCGAAGTGCGCGAATACGTCGCTTGCGGGGCCGGATTCGCCGAAGGTGTCAATGCTCATCACATCCCCATTGAGACCAACATACTTGCGCCACAAATCACCGATGCCGGCTTCTATGGCAACACGAGCAGTCACTGCATCCGGTAACACGGCCTGCTGATAGCTTTTCGGTTGCGCGTCGAACACATCGGTGCTTGGCATGGATACCACGCGCACTTTTGTTCCAGCGCTACTGAGCAGCTCGGCAGCATCAACAGCAAGCTGCACTTCAGATCCTGTTGCAATGATGATCGCATCCGGTGCGCCATCAGTATCACGTAACACATACCCGCCCTTCGCCACATCAGCAATTTGCGATGCGTCCCGAGTTTGATGTGCCAGACTTTGCCTTGAAAAAATCAAACTACACGGGCCATCTTTGCGTTCGATTGCGTAACGCCAGGCAACCGCGGATTCCACTGCATCACAAGGTCGCCAAACGGACATGTTAGGCATTAACCGCAAGGTCGCTGTTTGCTCTACAGGTTGATGCGTTGGCCCGTCTTCACCCAAGCCGACAGAGTCGTGTGTGAACACTTGTATGTTTGGAATTTTCATTAACGCCGCCATGCGCAACGCATTACGCGCGTACTCAGAGAACATTAAAAAGGTAGCGCCGTAAGGCTTGAATCCACCATACAAAGACAAGCCATTTACAATGGCGGTCATACCAAACTCACGCACACCGTAAAAAATATAGTTACCGTCTGCGTGCTTTTGAATACCTTTACTCCCGTCCCAAATAGTTAAGTTGGAGCCGGCCAAATCTGCAGAGCCACCCAGTAGCTCCGGCAAGTGCGGACCAAAACCATTCAGTGCATTTTGAGACGCTTTACGCGATGCAATAGCTTCTGCTTTCTTGTCAACAGATGCGATAAATGCATCGGCATCCTTTTGCCAGCTCGCTGGCAATTCACCCTTGGTGCGACGTTCAAATTCAGCTGCCAATTCAGGGTGGGCTTTTTTATAAGCCGCCATCGCATCATTCCATGAGGACTCTTTTTGAGCGCCTACATCTGACGCATTCCAGGCACTGGCAATATCATCAGGAATAATGAAAGGCGCGTGCATCCAGCCCAAATGCTCACGCACCAACGCGACTTCATCATCACCCAGTGGTGAGCCATGCGAGGATTCTGACCCGCCCTTGTTTGGTGAACCGAAGCCGATTGTAGTTTTACAACAAATCAGAGTTGGTTTGGCCGCGTCTGACTGCGCTTTGGTAATGGCGGCAACCAAGGCTTCGCTGTCGTGACCGTCCACATTACTGATCACATCCCATCCATAAGACTTAAAACGCATAACTGTGTCATCAGTGAACCAACCTTCGACTTCGCCGTCGATGGATATGCCGTTGTCATCGTAAAACGCGATCAATTTGCCCAGCTTCAAGGTACCTGCCAGCGAACACGCCTCGTGTGAGATGCCTTCCATCAAGCACCCATCACCCAAGAACACATAAGTAAAATGATCAACAATATTGTGACCCGGACGATTGAACTGCGCACCCAGGGTTCTTTCGCCAATCGCCATGCCCACCGCATTGGCGATACCCTGACCCAAAGGCCCTGTGGTGGTCTCAATGCCAGGGGCATAACCGTATTCAGGATGGCCGGGGGTTTTTGAATGCAATTGACGGAAGTTCTTGATTTCCTCAATCGGCAAGTCGTAACCGGAAAGATGCAACAAGGAATAATGCAGCATCGAGGCATGCCCGTTTGAGAGCACAAACCGGTCTCGGTTGGCCCAATTTGGGTTGCCGGGATTGTGGTTGTAAAAATCGTTCCAGAGCACTTCGGCAATATCAGCCATACCCATGGGGGCACCGGGGTGGCCGGATTTGGCTTTTTGCACTGCGTCCATACTCAGCGCGCGGATCGCGTTGGCGAGTTCGCGTCTATCAGGCATCGTTAATCCTTAGCTTTTTCTATCAATGATGTGGGTGTTTGTTACACAAGCCTTAACGCTCGCGAAACCGCAGTATAAACTAGCGCAAGCCACTTGATTAGCGCATTTGAGCCAATATCTTTGTGCTGCTGTCAGGGAACGGCGCGCAGTATTATTAAACTGAACTACTGTAATTAAAGAAAAATCCGATAATTGATGTACAAAATACCCCCGAATGAGTAAAATAGGGGGTTAGCTTTCACACGCCGCCAACCAAGAGTGAATCTCGCCCTATGGCAATGGAAAAATCAACGCAATCCAGTCTTAAAGAGTTGATCGCAAAAGGTAAGGAGCAAGGCTACCTGACTTATGCGGAAGTGAACGATCACCTGCCCGACGGCATCGTCGACCCGGAGCAAGTGGAAGAGATCATCGCCATGATTGGCGACATGGGTATCAAGGTTGGGGAAATAGCGCCCGAAGCCGACACCCTTAGTATCTCAGACACCAACAGCAGTACCGATGAAGACGCAGCCGATGAAGCGGCAGCGGTTCTCGCCTCTGTTGATGGTGAATTTGGCCGAACCACCGACCCTGTGCGTATGTACATGCGCGAAATGGGCACCGTGGAACTGCTGACTCGCGAAGGCGAAATTGAAATCGCCAAACGTATTGAAGACGGTTTATATCAAGTGCTTAAAGCACTGGGCACCTACCCCGAAACAATAAATCTGCTTCTGGAACGTTATCAAGCGGTTACCGAAGAACAAATGCGCCTGTCTGACGTTATCGTCAACTTCAGAGAAACCTCTGACGAAATTCGTGTGGCCAACCCGCCACCGAGTGCCGATGCCAAAGATAAAAAGGACGAAGACGAAGTCGTCGACACTGGCCCTGACTTAGAAGAAGTCAAACGTCGTGTTATGGCCATGCAAAAGCAATACGGCAAAGCGCTTAAAGCCATCGATGCAGCCGGCGGTATTCAAGACAAGAAAGCCAAAGCGGAAATGGAAAAAGTCTCTGAGATTTTTCTGGAGTTTAAATACGCCCCTGCTTTTGTCGCGACTTTGGTTGCAGGCTTACGTGGTCAGGTTGAACGCATTCGCTCGTTAGAGCGGCAAATTCGCGACATCTGCGTGAAGAACTGCAAGATGCCACGAACCACGTTTATCCAAAGCTTCCCTGGCCGCGAAACTGACGACACCTGGTTGCCTGAGATGATGAAGGCGAAAAAGCCTTACGTTGATGCACTAAAAGAACGTCAGCCAGAAATCGAAATGATGCAAACCCGCATAGAGCAAATCAGTGTGAGCTCCATGTTGACTACCGCTGAGATAAAAGAGATCAACCGCAAGATGTCTATCGGGGAGGCGAAAGCCCGCCGAGCGAAAAAAGAAATGGTTGAAGCCAACTTACGATTGGTTATCTCAATTGCTAAAAAGTACACCAACCGTGGTCTGCAATTTCTTGATCTCATTCAAGAAGGCAACATTGGCTTAATGAAAGCGGTGGATAAGTTCGAATACCGTCGTGGTTATAAGTTTTCAACTTATGCAACCTGGTGGATACGTCAGGCGATTACCCGATCTATTGCAGATCAGGCGCGCACCATACGTATTCCGGTTCACATGATTGAAACCATCAATAAGCTAAACCGTATTTCACGGCAGATGCTGCAACAGATGGGCCGTGAAGCCACGCCAGAAGAGCTGGCAGAAAAGATGGAAATGCCAGAAGACAAAATTCGTAAGGTTTTAAAGATTGCTAAAGAGCCAATCTCTATGGAGACACCAATCGGTGACGATGAAGATTCGCACTTGGGTGACTTTATAGAAGACCAAAACATTTTGTCACCGGTTGAAACGGCTACAGGCTTAGGATTGGGTGAAACCACTCACGAAGTGCTGGCAAGCTTAACCCCGCGTGAAGCCAAGGTTTTACGTATGCGTTTTGGCATTGACATGAATACCGATCACACGCTTGAGGAAGTTGGCAAGCAATTTGATGTAACGCGAGAGCGTATTCGTCAAATTGAAGCTAAAGCACTGAGAAAACTTCGACACCCTACCCGGTCGGAACAGTTGAGAAGTTTTCTTGATAGTGGGCAGGAGCCTTAGGACGTAACGCTGTTCGAACCTTACCGTTCGACTTATTTGTTCAATAAGAAAAAGGGTTGTCAGCCGGGCGTGCTGATAGCCCTTTTTTTTTGGATTGATCATCTGTGTTTAGGGTTTTGCCGAACTAACTTCAGTGAGACTTTGATCCCTCACCCTCTTTCTTTGGTTTTGACAATAGCCCGACACCCAATACCAAGACCACTAAAATGCCCAAGGCAGGCAGCAGGTAGCGCATCGCATCAGCGAGAGATTCAACAGGCACAAACCCAAATACCACTAGCATGCCGAGTATGGCAAATACGATGAGCGCTGAAATAGCGATAAGCTTTAACGTTCCTTTCATGGTCATTGTCCTTTTTAGTGGCAGCCGACGGTTTACGCCTTATTACCTGCCGTAGCGGCTGATTAGTAACTGAGCTTTATGATTTGTTTGCCCTCTTAGGGTAAAATACACCGCTTGTGGGCCTGTAGCTCAGTTGGTCAGAGCAGGGGACTCATCTAAATGGTGCGTCTATGTTGTAAGACATAGAATGAACGGGATGAATTCAGGGAAACCGTAGCAGTTTTACGCAAAAGCGGAAAAACTACCGGCAATCCTGAGCCAAGTCGAAGGTACACCTTCGGAAGGTGCAGAGACTACCTGAGAACTTTAAGTGTTCTTAATAACAGGCTAGAGCGTCCCGCACCCTACTCCGGTTTTCGAACAATGCCGAAAAGCAACGCGAAAACTACGAGGGGTGATGAGATAGTCCGCTCCGTTCGGAAAACGTTCGGGTAAAAGTGAATCCCTTGGTCGCAGGTTCAAGTCCTGCCGGGCCCACCACTTTACTAATTTAGAGTAATCGTACTAGGTCCGTAACCAAGATAAGTCCGTTTCGGACCTAGGTTCATGACAGTGTCAGCAACCTAGAGCCAGTTAATTCTAAAGCACTGTTTTTACAACATTTCCTGCTCAAAAGTGTGCAACCAACTCAAGTCCTTGGCTCATCCTTGCCGATCCACAAACAATTAAAAATCAATTTGTCACCAAGCTGAGTCCAATACGCTTGAGTTAACCATATACCGCGCGCGTTCGACAATTTCCGAATACTCTGTGTACCCTTGATGCAGTTCTAAGCATTAGATCCAAAGTAAGCTCGGTAATCATCATGATATGTGCTCAACCAATCTTCAGCCTTAAATAGGTCCGTTCGGTTTGGTAACGAACCTATTAATTTTGATATTTGATCTTCCCTAACGTAAATAGCCTTCAATTTCGGAAGAAGTTCTAATTCGATTGGTAAGGAAGCGAGTTGATCGCAACACCGTATACTTAAGGTTTCTAAACTTCCTAAGTTTGCAACATCACTAGAGATTGATTTTATTCCTGAACCACTTATATCTAGCTCTCTCAATTTTCGTAGTTCATAGATGCCTTCTGGCAGCTTCGAAACAGAAGATTGCCCCACAATGATCGTTTCGAGATCTCGCATGTAACATATTTCATCTGGAATAGAATTAATATAAGCCCATCTTGGGTAAAACACTTTAAGAAATTCTAACCCTGCTTTCGTATTCGGCAAAGTCGGGGATCCATGTATAGTTTTACCATCAACACCACACATCGCATTCTGAACAGACCATTTGCATATTCCGGCGCAACGTGAACAGCTGTTCTGGCTGAACGTGAACACTAATTCCGGTACAACGTGAAC